>Ga0181597_10000189_pt1 | contig 64960 bp, 52 predicted proteins | sample 041ome_5_FD_148647 | JGI IMG/M metagenome (GOLD analysis project Ga0181597, IMG submission 148647) | Coastal salt marsh microbial communities from the Groves Creek Marsh, Skidaway Island, Georgia - 041403US metaG (spades assembly) | ecosystem: Environmental > Aquatic > Marine > Intertidal zone... | reverse complement strand
TCACGTTGCGACATGCGATCACATTCTTTCCAAGGCATTTCTTGCTCCTTGTTAAAAAAGAACAAGCATGCCCAAATGTGTTACCCATGTCTCCGAACGCCTGTTACCCATGTCTCCAGTCTATACACTGAGGAGGAGAAGGTGCCCGACAGGGCGGATGAGGAGGTCGTCGAACTTAGTTTGATCACCACCTCACCCCGGCCCTGAGAGGAAAAAAGCGATCTCTTGTGCACTCGACCTGACTCCTCGCTGATCGCTCGGCGGTCTCGATTACACCCCAGAGGCGGAGAGGGTGGCATGCAAGTTGGCAAGATCAGGAAACACTGATTGATCGCCCCGCGATCTCGGCCTACCGTAATAATCTCTCGTGAGATCGCGACGATACACTAGCACTCTGTTTTTCTACCGAGTTCGGCTGAGCGCGATCATGTTTTCCAGCAACTCCGTTGTGGTCTCTTGCCCCGACATTTCGAGAGGACAACATTCTTCGAGATTGCGAAACCAGGTTTCCTGTCGACGGGCAAATTGTCGGCTGCGGGCTTTGATCGACTCAATCGCTTCTTCAATTCCCGTATTACTTTCCAATGCATCAAACAGTTCTTTATAGCCGATCGCCTGTCGGGCGGTTTTGGAAATGCCCTGCGGCAAACTTAGAAGATGTCGAACTTCATCGAGCAGACCCGCATCAATCATGATGTCCACTCGACGGTTGATTCGTTCGTGTAGCCAGTCGCGTGGTGCAGAGAGCCAGTAGACATGCGGCGGACGTTGGTCGGCAGGAAGTGGTTCTTCCTGGTGAAATGACGAGAAGGGTTGGCCGGTAATTTCGTAGACTTCGAGAGCACGAATCAGCCGCCGCTGATCGTTGAGATGAATTCTTCCGGCAGCAATGGGGTCGATGGCTTTCAATTCATTCGCCATCGCTTCGGCTCCTTCCAAGTCGCAACGAGCTTCTAATTTCTCGCGAATGGTCGGATCTGCCGGAGGCCCCTGGAATATGCCTCGTAGCAAACTACGCAGATAAAAACCGGTGCCGCCGACAAAAAGGGGAGTCCTTTTTCGGGCGAGGATCTCTGCACAGCATTTGTGGGCTGCCTCAAGATAATCGGCGACGGTGTATTCTTCCCACGGATCGATCAAGTCGATGAGATGATGGGGCACACGGTTTTGATCTTCTAAGGAAGGCTTGGCTGTCCCAATATCCATCCCTTTGTAAATGGCCATCGAATCGAGAGACAGGATTTCCGCGTCAAGACGTTCGGCCAGTTGCAGCGAGAGTTCCGATTTCCCGACGGCGGTCGGCCCACTGAGAAACCAGCAGTTTTGGAGCAGATCGGTCGGGAGTTTCATGGCTCAGGTTTCGTCAGGATGGAGAGCACGTTAGTATGACGTACAAAGAGTTGGACGCAAAGTATGCCAGAGAGAGTTTTACGAATGCCCAGTTATCAAACCGAGATGGTTCTGCAAACAACGTGTGAAAAAGCGTTCCAGTTTCTCTCGACTCCCGGTCATCTCAGCGATCTGACGCAGCCGGAATTGCAGCTGACTGTCGATGATGCTCCCGAACAATTCACGATGGACAGCCAGATCTCATTTTCGATCTACGTGATGGGAGCCCGAATCAAATCGGTGCATAAGATTGTTTCCTTTGATGCTCCTCACTCATTTGTGGAAGAGCAAATTGATGGCCCGTTTTCGGCTTGGAAACACGAACATCTCTTCAAGCCGTTGGGAGAAAACGAGGTGGCCGTCTATGATGTCATTGAATACCAACCGCCGGGGGGATTGGTCGGTTTGTTATTGAATGAGGACCGGATCCGCAGTCAACTCGACGAAGGTTTTGCACATCGACAGGACGAACTGAAGTTTCTTCTGGAAAATGATAAACTCTGATTACGAAGTTTGATTATCGCAGAGAGACAGCGTCACAACCCACCGATCTTAACTGCTCAAGTGTCAGGCAAAAATATGTCCAATCAAGATGTGAAAGATCGAGATCGCGCCACGTTTGTGGCCGTGGCAATATTGCTAGCCGTTTTTGTCGGATTACTTTTGGGAATTGCGTTAGTCTTCCCCAACATGCTGGCCATCTTTGCAATTGTTTTTGGGGGTGGCATTTTGATCGGTTTTCAGTATCTCATCTGGGGACGTTGGTTGATGGGCTATCTGAAAGCTCGCGTTCCGGATGATACTGAAGAAGAGGAAGAGTTCCTCAAGAAGTATGGCCCGCAATAAAAACCGAACTGCACTATTGCTGTCCGAACATCATCTGGCGGTCTGAGTCATCCCGATTGTAGCTGGCTGGTTGATTCAAACCGCCGGAGAGTAACAGCCCTTCGATTTGGGCTTCGGCAATGGCGAGTTCGGCTCTCGCCTTCACATACGCCAGATTGACTTCAAAGTAAGTTTTTCGAGCGTTGAACATACGCAGGAAATCGAATTGCCCCGCCAGATAGGCTTGCTCGGAGAGGTCCATACTTTGTTGGGCTTTCGGGAGAATGATCGTCGAATACTGTTCGACCGAAACACCTGATTGCTGATAGTTTCGCAGCGCATCTACCAGTCGCGAACGAATCGCAAGTTTCAAACGGGCGACATCCTGTGTTGCCCGGCAATAGTCTGCATATGCCGCCTGAATATTCCCCTGATTGCGGTTATGAATGGGCAACATAATACTCAATTGGACATTCGCAAAGCCGTTGCCATTGGGGTTGTCCTGACCGACACCCAGTTGACCGTTCACATTCGGGATCGCTTGAATGTCTTGTCGTTTGAGAGTCGCTTGAGCCACATTCACGCGTGCTAATGCCGACTGAAGTTCGGGACTGGAACTCATCAGTTGTTGGTACAACGAGTCGAATTCGCGTTCCGTCATCTGAACGGGTAACTCTCCTTGTAACTGCGTAGGAGACATCTCGGGTACGCCGACAACAGTCGCGAGTGCATTCCAGGCGGCCCGATATTCGATGGCCGCGCGTTGCTGAATGATTTCGATTTCACTGAGCTGAATCTCGGCTTGCAGAACATCGGGCTTGGCACCTTCCTGGGCATCAAACCGTTGTTGCGTGATGTTGAGTCCCTTTTCCGCAACCTGCAAGAAGTTTTGAGCGAGCTGCATTCGTTGTTGTGCAGCCAACGCCTCATAGAATCGAGTGCGGACATCGGTGCGAACGCGGTAACGCTGCGTCTCGACATCCCAGAGGATGCGTTGGTAATCCTGATCGATCACTCGTTGATTGGCTTGAAGCTTGTTACCCGTTACAAATGTCTGACTGATCGAGGCACCTTGCAGACCGGCTGAACTGTCACTTCCCATTTCTTCTGCGAAGTAGGAAAGTTGCGGGTTCGGTTTGAGACCGACTTGAGTTTTTAAGGCAGACGCTTTGCTGGCAGCCGATGAAGCCTGTTTGATTGTCGGGTTATGTTGAATCGCCATCGATTCCAATTGTTCGAGGGTCATTCCGGGGGTCGAGGAATCCATCAGCAATTCGAGTTCGGGCAGAGGAACTTTGACAGGCTCACCCTCATCGTAGGCTCGTGAGACTTCAGTGCCGGTTGTTTCGTATTCAACGGGAATGATCTCTGACGAGAGTTCAATTGAAGGGCTGACCGCTTGGGAGAGTTTGGGATTCGATTGCGTTTTTCGTTTGTTGATCACTGGTACTTGAACGGGTGCTGCTGTGTGAGTTTCCTGTGGAACAACTTGAGGTTTCGGCTCGGAAACTTGAGCGGAAGATTTGGGATAATAAGTTCCCATTGAACTACAACCCAGCATTAACGCAGAGGAACAGGTCAGTGCTGTGATATTGATGAATGTGTTGAGCTGCATAACCGTTCCTGGGTGTGAACAGATAACTTGTTCGGAAGTAAACAGGGAATCGCGTATGAGGGGATTGGTGCGAAACAGTTCCTGCATCGATTGCATCGACAAAAATGGTTGCTCACGCTGAGACTGATGTCCAGATTTTGAAGGAGTCTCCGTCTCTGCGGGTATTGCGGTCTTTTGAACGGTATAGTCAGAATAATCGTTACTTTTGATTCCTCCAAATCGGCCCCAAAATCTCAATCTGAAGAGAAATCACTGACCAGTCACTAACGCCATAAGTCGAAAACAGCGCTGTGAACGAAGTGGTTTTTTGTGTTATATTCATGTGAAGACACCCGCCACACTCTCATTCCCTTGGTTATTCTATGCCTTTCCGTCCTCCCAATTTATTCGTGGCTGTCATTCTGGGAGGAATGTTTGTTTCGACGGTTGGCTCTACTGCGGAACCAACCGCAGACCAGTTGGAGTTTTTTGAAAATCGGATTCGTCCAGTTCTGGTGAAACACTGCTACGAATGTCATTCTCCCGATGCCAAAACTGTGCAAGGCAATTTTCTGTTGCACACTCGGGAAGGGATGTTGAAGGGGGGAGATTCGGGGCCCGCCGTTGTTCCTTTGAAAGCTGATGAAGGAACTTTGATCGAGTCACTGCGCTACGAAACTTTTGAGATGCCTCCCACCGGAAAATTGCCGGCAAGTGTCATCGACGACTTTGAAACATGGGTCAGGATGGGTGCCCCCGACCCACGCAAGGGGCCTCAGATCACCATCGGAGCAACCATCGATTTGGAGAAAGGGCGTCAGTTCTGGGCGTTCGTTCCACCGAAGCCGGTTGAATTCCCCCAGGTTGAGAACCCGGAACTTGTTCCACAACCGATCGACGCATTTATTGAGAGAAGACTCAACGACGAAGGTCTCACTCGCAGTCCGCTTGCCTCGCGCGAAGTTCTGATTCGTCGTCTCTATTACGATTTGGTGGGGCTCCCACCAAGTCCCGAACAAATCGAGCAGTTTCTCAATAACGAATCCCACAACGCCTACGAACAGCTTGTGGACGAGTTGTTATCATCAACGGCTTTCGGTGAACGCTGGGGACGCCATTGGCTCGATGTCGCCCGCTATGCCGATTCGACGGGTGGTGGTCGTTCTCGACTGTATGGCAATTCCTGGAGGTACCGTGACTATGTCATCGAATCATTCAACCGAGACAAACCGTATGATCAATTTGTCAAAGAACAGATTGCAGGTGATTTGCTACCCGCCAGTAATCTTGAACAAGAACGCGAACAGTTGGTGGCGTGTGGGTTTCTGATGTTGGGTCCGCATAACTATGAGTTGCAAGACAAAGAACTTTTGCGGATGGAGGTGGTCGACGAACAAATCACCACTCTTGGAAAAGCGTTTTTAGGAATGACGATTGGCTGTGCTCGCTGTCACGATCACAAATTCGATCCGATTCCCACCACAGATTATTACGCCCTCGCAGGGATTTTTCGCAGTACGAAATCTTTGGGGACGGGGAACGTCACCAACTGGGTCACACGGGAAATGCCCGTTGATGCCGAACAACAAAAGGCTCTGGAAAAACATCGTCAGAAATTGGCCGTGTTGAATCAGGACATTACTAGAGTGGAGGCAGAACTCAAGAAACTGGGAGCAAACAACGCCTTGCCTCGAGTGTCGATCAGCCAACTTGCTGGACTGGTCATTGATTCTGAGCAATCAGATGGCTCGGTTGATCTCGTTGGAGAATGGCAAGAATCGGTGAGTGTTTCTGGGTTTGTCGCCAATCATTACCTTCATGACTCGGGCGAGCTTAAGGGAAAAAAGAAGGCGACTTTTCATTTCACACTTCCTCAGCCGGGCCAGTATGAGGTTCGCGTCTCTTACACGGCTAACCCGAATCGTGCCACAAACGTCCCTGTCACAATTCGTAGTGGTGAAAAAGTTCTGAAAACGGTGACCGTCAATCAGAGAAAAGCCGCAAAAATTGAAGGCGGGTTTACGTCTCTGGGTGTTCACGCTTTTACCGCAATGCCGAATGGTGCCGTCTCAGCCTTCATTGAAATCTCCACGACGGGAACCAACGGCGTGGTCATTGTGGATGCCGTCCAATTGATTCCGGTCGAACTTTTGAACTCGAATCCGCAGCTTGCCAACTCCTCGCTGAAGCAGGCAGCGAAACAAACTGAAGAGAATGCGATGCGGTTTGCGGAACTGAAGAAGCAACAGTCGAACTTGAAAACTCAATTGCAAACCCTGACAAAGCAGGCTCCTGCTGCTCCGCCGCAAGTCATGGCGGTCCAGGAAGAATCGTCCGAAGAAACCGGTGACATGGAGCTATGCATTCGTGGCAACATTCGCAACCTGGGCGAAATGGTCCCGCGCGGCGTACTTTCGGTCGCTGCTCCTCCTGAGAAGAATCAGATTGAAACCGAATTCAGCGGACGACGCGAGTTGGCCGAGTGGATGGCCAGTCCTGAAAATCCATTAACGGCCCGCGTGATGGTGAATCGTATTTGGGCCCATCTATTTGGAGCGGGACTTGTTCGCACGGTGGATAACTTCGGCAGTATGGGAGAAACGCCCTCGCACCCCGAGTTGCTCGATTATCTGGCATTGGAGTTCGTCAACAACGGTTGGTCGATCAAGCAATTAATTCGTCAAATCGTGATGTCACGTACCTATCAAACCTCCTCTCAAGTGGTGGCAGAACAGCTTGCAACAGACCCCGAGAACCGATTGCTCTCTCATTTTCCGAAACGTCGTGCCGATGCCGAGTACCTTCGGGATGCCTTGTTGACGATCAGCGGAACGCTCGATGACGCGAAAGGTGGACCGACCGTCAAGTCGGGAACGAATTCGGAGTTTGGGTACGTCTATACGAGTCAGCGGCGGAGTGTGTATCTGCCCGTGTTTCGTAACAAAATTGAAGAGATGCTGAGCGTCTTTAATTTTCCCGACCCCAATCTGGTTCAAGGGCAACGAACGAGTACGACGTTGGCAACCCAAGCGTTGTACATGATGAATCATCCAAAGATGCTTGCGTTCTCTGAGTCAACTGCCAAACGAGTTCTGGATTTGCCCGATCAAACTCGACAACAACGTCTCGATTGGTTGTATCGATTCTCGGTCGGTCGATTACCGACTGAATCGGAAGTTAAACTTTGTACGAACTATCTGAATGCGGCAACAAGCGATCAACAAAACATTGATCAAGTGGAGACTTGGTCGATTCTTTGTCAAACAATTTTTTGTAGCATCGACTTTCAATATATCGAATAGGATATATTTCTATCCTGTTCAGGAGCGAATGACACATGAGCACCTTTGAAATTCCTCGTCGAGATCTCTTGAAATCTGCCGCTTGCGGTTTTGGTTCGCTTGCCTTTTCGGGTCTCGCTTCGGCTGAGACCGTTTCCGATCATCCTCTGGTCGCCAAACAGTCGTTGTTTCCTGCCAAAGCAAAACGTGTCATTTTTATCTTTATGCAAGGTGGCCCGAGTCAGGTTGATACTTTTGATTTTAAGCCGGCTCTCTACAGATATGACGGACGCAAACACGATTTTCGTAATGCACGCCGAATGAAAGTGCAAAGCGAAACGGTGATGCAACCGTTGTGGAAGTTTCGGCAGTACGGAGAGTCGGGAAGACACGTTTCGGAATTGTTTCCTGAAATCACTCGCCACGTGGATGATCTCTGTTTTATCAAGAGCATGCATACGGAAGGTGTCGCGCACGGACCGAGCACTTTATTTTTACACACCGGCGCCACAAATTTGATCCGGCCTTCGGTCGGTTCGTGGATTACTTACGGCCTCGGATCTGAAAATAGTAGTCTGCCGGGTTTTGTGACGATCAGCCCAACCTCGGCCAAAGGAGGTCCCCGACTTTATTCCAGTGCGTTTCTGCCTCCCGCCTATCAAGGGACTCCCCTGGGACGTGTCGGACTGCCAGCGGCACAAGCCAACTTCGAAAATGTACTGCCTCTGAGGAAAGAGGCATCTCTCCAGCAGAAACAAATGGAACTCCTCCAAAATCTCAACCGAGAACAAGCAAGTCGAGATCCTGAAAACCGGCAACTCAATTCCGTCATCAACTCTTACGAGTTGGGGTTTCGGATGCAGATGGCGGCACCGGGAGTGACTGATCTGAGTGCCGAGACCCGGCAGACAATGTCGATGTATGGAATCGATCAGAAGGAGACCGAAGATTTTGGCTATCAATGCTTGATGGCTCGAAGAATGTCGGAAGCGGGTGTTCGATTTGTCCAAATCAGTTATGCCGACAATCGTTCGACTCCTCGCTGGGATCAACACGGCAACATGCCCGAGCACGAGAAGCATGCGAAAGCGGTCGATAAGCCGGTGGCAGGCTTGTTGGAAGATTTGAAACAACGAGGCTTGCTCGAAGATACTCTCGTCTGGTGGGGAGGAGAGTTCGGTCGAACGCCGTTTACTCAAGGGAACAACGGTCGAGATCACAATCCAGATGGCTTCACGATCTGGTTGGCCGGTGGTGGTGTTAAACCGGGCATCAGTTACGGTGAAACCGATGATTTCGGTCAGAATGCGGTTGCGAATAAAGTTCACATGCACGATCTGCATGCGACGATATTGCATTTGCTCGGCATGGACCACGAGCAATTAACTTATCGATATTCGGGTCGCGACTTTCGTCTGACCGATGTGCACGGTCGCGTTATCCACGACATCATCGGATAAGAGATTATTGATTCTCTGATTTCTGCATGATCGTTCACTGCGGATGGGGTGTGGACCTTTTGTCTGATGTGTACAATGCAGTTTTCCACTTTCATCGGGAAACTCGACGACCGCTATGCAGATTCAGATCAATGTCATTAACAAGTGCTGCTTTTCAGAATGGATCGAAGGTTCTGTCGAGTTAGGCCGTCAGCATCAGGGAGAGCCCGACCCTTACGGTAGCGTCTCTTACGAAGGTCGCACTCGGATTATTGTGGCCCGCTATCAGAATACGTCGATTAGCCGACGAAATCTGGTGATCGAACCACTCTCGGATGATCGCGTGCGTCTTACGAATGTCAGTTCTGCGGTGCCTGTGAAAGTGGGGCGATCTGCAGAACTTCTTCCCGGTACCAACATGGAAAAACCGTTGCCCGTCTCGTTGGAGTTCGGCACGATCAAGGTGCAGTTACTGGCAGAAGAAGCACTCGAAGAATCGGGAGAGACAGAAGAACCACCCGAAGAATCTCACGTCAAACAGCTCCCCGATTCGACGCAACCGGTTTCGTACTCTGAGTCTCTTTCGTCCTTACTTAACTCCCGGAAAATCCTCAAGCAGGATGAGGAGTTGCATTGGGACAGTGTTGTTGAGTGGCTGCGGAGTGCTGTCAAGGTTTTGCAGATTGCAGCGACGTCCGAAGAGTTCTTTCATTCCGCAGCCAAAGCAGCCGTCGGGTTAGTGGGACTCGATTCTGCCCGTGTGCTGGTGTTCAAGAAAAACGACTGGCACGTGGAATCGATGGCGACTCGCGATGGTGAAACCGCAGCCGACTGGAGGGCCAGTCGATCCGTCTTGAATCGCGTCCGTACCGAGAAGAAAACTTTTTGGCAGAGTTCTCCCGAACTGGGAAGTGAGGTTCAGTCACTGGTCGGATTCAGTTCGGTCGTTGCCGCGCCCATTATGGATGATGACGGACGCGTCATGGCTGTTCTGTATGGAGATCGCAAGGTGACCTTCAAGGCCGATGGGGAAGCTGACGAGCTGACCGAACTCGATGCCACTATGATGGAGCTATTCGCTTTTGGAGTTGGTGCGGGCTTGGCCAGATTGGAGCAGGAACGAAATGCTTTAGCAGCACAAACCCGGTTTGAGGAATTCTTCACGCCTCAGCTATCGAGGAGGTTAATCGATGATTCTTCGATTTTAAGAGGTCACGAGCAAGAGGTCACAATTTTATTCTGCGACGTTCGTCGGTTCAGTCAATTTACCGAACAGTTTGGTCATCGGTTGACTGTCAGTTGGCTCAATGACTTACTTGATATTCTTTCGGAAGTCGTTCTGAATGAAGACGGGGTGCTCGTCGATTATTCTGGCGATCAAGTGATGGCGATGTGGGGAGCTCCCGAGCATCAACCCGATCACGCGGTTCGTGCGTGCGAAGTGGCATTATCAATTCTCGAACAGCTTCCCGCAATCAATCAGCGTTGGAGCTCTTATCTCAAGGGAAAACAAATTCAGATAGGACTCGGTATCAGCACCGGGAAAGCGTTTGTCGGCAACATTGGATCTCATAGAAAATTCAAATACGGTGCGTTGGGGAATGTGGTGAATCAGGCGAGTCGCATCCAGAACGAGACGAAAAAATATCATTGCCCCATACTCATCTCCGCGGAAACTCTCGCGGAACTTCCTGCGGAATTGGTGGAACAGCAGACGCGACGAATCGGAAAAGTGAAACTTCGCAATCTCAAAGACACCAGCACGATTTATCAACTTGTCTCAGCGAAAACACCCGGATTTGAACGCCAGAAGTTTCTCATGGAAAGTTTTGAAGAAAAACTCGACAAAGATCGATTCGGCGAAGCCATCGAAATTCTACAAACACTTCTGGAAGAGTTTCCTGATGACGGGCCAGCGCTTTCTTATCGAAAAAAGTTGGCGGGTCAAAGTACGTTCTACACGCCAATTGATCTCGAAGATGCCACCTGAAAGTCTATCTTTCAGGTCATGTCTAAAATTTCGATTGCAGCTCGAAGCGAATGCCTTGCCCGATATCTGTTGATTCCCCTTTGGAGACAAAGGAGTCAATCACGATGAACCAATGCTGGTCCAACGCTTTTTGATATCGCATACCGGTCGCGATGGCGGCGTTATCAGCACCATTTGTATCTTGCCGACCTCCGACCTCAAACACGACTTGCTCTTTGAGATCGTTGTAGAACAATTGATATCCCAAGCTACCCCCCACGACACTGTTGGCTTGATTGCTTAATGGGGCACCGTATCGTCCTAAACCAGCTGCCGAAAATAACAGTCCTGCTTGTCCCAGCGGGCCGCCACCGAGAGGGCCTCTGGAGGCAGACGTAAATTGATCGATTCCCCAGAAGCTATTGAGGAAAATCAGATCGTTGGTGTGATGTGGTGTCCAGGAGAACTGGTGAAACAACAACTCCCCTTGCGAAGCGTAGATCGTTTCGTCGTCTGTCGGGATTGATGCCAACAGATGCAGCGATGAGTTGTAAGTATTATGGAATCCCGAGATGCGTTGAATCGCACTCAGGCCCAGCACCACCATGTCTCCGAATCCGTCTTCTGACCAGACATAGGCAACATCTGCATTCACGGTGCTTTGACGAAAATCACTCTCGGTGAAAAAGCCCACCAATTGTGAATCATTGTCATGTCGGTTCGGGCCGGTCACATCGTGTCGATTGATTTCGTTCCAGGCGTACACGAATGTCCCACGAAAATTCAGATTACCGTTTCCATTCAACGTGTTGCGTGTCACGGTCAACGCATCAATGCGGTCTTCGTTCAGCAATAAACCTTGTTGAAATGAGAGAGGTTGCCGTCCAATCGAAAAGCCATAGTCGAGAGCTTCAGTATCGAACGGGTCGAGGTTGGGGAAGATTTCGCCAAAGTCGCCTTCAAAAAAGAGCGTTTGCGGTTCTGCATTCCAACCGTCAAGCGAATCTCCATTTCGAAAGTCGTAACCCGTAAATCGACGAGCGGTCGAGGTTTCTTCATCGAGTGGTCGCATCCCAAACACCAGACGCTCTGTTCCTGAAAGGTTGAGCTGAGCAAACAAATCGAGTCGATTGGCGGACTCTCCGACTGCCGGAGCGGCCCCGCCGCCATCAAAGTAATTGGTTCCTGTGCGGTATGTTCCAAAGACCCACAACGCGGGTCTCCAGACCGCTCCTGTCGGCAAGACAATTCCCTGCTCCAGGAAACCGTTCCCCAAAAAATCTTCATTCAGTTCCAGCAGCAACGGTGGACGATCGGGAACCGTTTGAATTCCAATCGGATGATGGTCGAGTTCGGTGTGAGGTTCAACATGCTCAGAGTGCAGCAACACTTCCAGAAAATGCGACAGAGGCTCGGCCGGTTTTCCGATCGCTTCCAGAAAGCTTTCCGACAAATGATAACACGCTGGTTCTTCTTCTTCGGGGACACACGGGTTGTAGGCAACATGGCCGGCAAATGGGCTCGGGCAACCCGGACCCGTATGGTAACTGAATGGAATGAGATCCGATTCTGGAAATCCTGAGACAGAACCGTGTTGTTGGGATGCAGGTAATGGTGGCAATTTCTTGTCGTTAAGAGCATCTTCTTCACTGGCGGGGGCCGGTGGAATGATGACGGCTGTCAGATATTGTGAAGTTTCAATCCCGGAAATATCGACAGCCGGTATGCGAAGTTCTTCTGCGTTAATGTTTGATCCCAAAATGACCACACTCCAGCCAATCATCCACAGCACAGCCTGCTTGGCAGTGTTGGATGTTTGATCTTTGGAAATGTGTTTGGAAATCAATCGCATAGTTTAACGCTGAATTAGACTGTTATTTGACACGCACTTGTGAAATTCGTTCGTGGACGACTAAATGACCGTCGACAATGGCCCGCGCCAATTGTTGGGCACTCATGCCGTAATCAAAACCGACATCCGAGATTTCATGAACCAGATTGACGGGCACCATACCGGCAATCAATTGCACTCGAACAGTGTATGCACCTGGGCCGGTGATCTGCTTCCCTTTGAGTTCGTAACGGGCATCGATACCACCCTCAACTTCAATATTTTGTTTGTGTTTACGAGCACCAATCGGTCGGCCGAGTACGGTGAACGCACGCGTCGCGGGGCGTGTGTAGGGGAGTGGATCGATTGAATAGGGGACGTTGAGTACTTGTTCGCGTTCTCCTCCACGAAGATTTCGCGTTACGAATCGTGATTGCAGCGAAACGAGATTTCGGTCGAGTGGAATTTCACCGTTATGAACGTACAAAGAGTGGCTATCGCGAACGTCGCCGTTCGGGTCGAGATCTCCCGACTGAAAAACCATTTTTCCGGTCGGATCCCAGACGTGAACTCTCAGGAACACCATGCGCTCGGCATCGAATCCGGTCGGTACTCCGTGTCCGGGAGTCCCGTTGCGGAGGTCGATTCCAAACTCCAGTTCTTCGCAATCGGCCTGATGGATTTCGATTTGTCCCAAGTGATACCCGGCACGCAATATTTGTAAGCGAGCGATGGTCGCTTCGGCCAACAATTGATACTGTTCGTTCAGGATTTGCCGAGCTTTCAATCGCTTTTGTTTGTTGTCCCAAGGTGATGGGAAAGAGGTCTCTGGCGTGACGGTCTTTTCAAACTCTGATGTTCCCCATCCTGCCGCGTCGTCAAAGCAAAGCCACTCTCGCATGGTGGCAAGTCCCGATTGAAACACGGCACCACCGGTTACTTCGTCCAGTTTATCAATCTGACCCTCTTCGCGAATGGCTTCGGGATGATGGGGGAATAAGCCACGATGGATGACCGGGTAATCGGGACCGATCATCATGTGGTTGGTATGTTTTCGAGAGGCAGTACTCACATTTCCGACGACCGCCGCTGGCCCGAATGTGTACCCCTTTGCCTCACCAGGAACGGCACCCATGTGACAATCCTGGCAATTGTATCCATGAATCTTGGCCGAAGGTGATTGCTTGAACTCAGAGAATGCGTCCTCGAGTCGAAATCCGTTGGGAGCAAACACATCGTGACAGGTTCCGCAAAATCCTGAGGTGGTGATTTGAAAAAAGCGATGCGAGGCTTTATGGATATCTCGTCCGCGAACATCGGCGGCCTTCTTGGTTTTCAAGACTCCGAACTGATCAGGATTTGCCAAGACTTGATTTAGTATTTTGCTACCGATGGGACCATAGACGGCTTGCTGGACATCTCCGGGAACCAATGCCTGACGTCCTGCTCCTTTGCCCCATGCCTGGTTGATGCGATGGCAGGTGACACAAGTCACACCTTCGCGAGATGTGGGATGACGATTCAAATTGCTGGTGTTAAGCGGCTCGTTTAATGCCATGCCGACCGGAGTGTGACAGCGGATGCAGAAGTCTCCCAGTGTTCCCGAGTTGAGTTTATTCAACTTGTTGGACATCGCATTGAACACGGGGCTCAACTGAGCGTAAGCGTGTGGTGAGACAGACCATTCCCGATAATGTTGTGGGTGACAGGTCGCACATTGCTTTGCGGAAGGGAAGCAATTGTTCTCGAAGCACGCGGCATGAGCCTGATCGATGGCCTGTTGCAGGACCACTTTCTGATCGCGATTAACCTCTTTGTCGGCTGATTGCGAATTGTGGATCTCCCCCGCGGTGACATCATTGAGATGCACGCCGAGCAGGATTGTTCCCATAAAGAACAGCATCCATGCGGTTTTCTGAAGATTGACATCAAATTTGAAATTTCGCAAAACCGTCATTCTATCCCTATTCTGACGGGTACTAATCAAAGAGCGCGTACCGGCTTCCCTGCACGCTATTAAATGGAATCGGTGATCGGGAGGGTTGCTCTGAGCATGGATTTCCGGGAAATCCATGATTGAAAGAATACGTCCTGCGAATTTGGTATAATCGATCTATTTTACCAACTCGCCAGTCTCTTTTTGGGTTTCGAGGGAGTTCTGACCCTGTTCTCCAGTCTAAAGAGAGATTATTGATGACCAGAATGGATTGGTCATTGGCTTTCGCTTCCCACTTGCGTGTCAACAATCATTGATGAATCATTCGATTTGCCGTGATTCAAAGAGTAATCTCGTCGAGCAGTCCTTGCCTTTCCCCCGGAAAGCCAATTAAAATTGGTGCAGAAAAGCTGATTCTCAGTTCAAGTTCATTCGTTCCTCGATCAAGCTGTGATTCCAATGCAAATCCTCGGCAGCATTCTGATTTCGCTGGTCGGGATTCGATTGGTACTTTCGATCATCGAGTCGATTCGAGCTCAACGCGTCTCGGTTGAACAAAACCGCAAGCGATTAAGGCTATTGGATGAGCAGATTTCTGCGACTCGCCCATCGCCGACACAACGTGATCGACAACATTGGAAAGGTTATCGAAAGTTTCGAGTCGATCGAAAGGTTCTCGAAGCGGACGGTATCTGTTCGTTTTATCTGGTCCCGCACGATGGAAAGCCTTTACCCGACTATCTCCCCGGTCAATTTCTGACCTTTCGTTTTCAATTACCCGACCCGAATTCTGACAAACCAAAATCAGTGGTAAGGTGTTACTCGTTGTCGGACGCTCCTCGTTCCGATTATTACCGTGTGACGATAAAGCGTGTGCCGCCTCCTCCTGGAATTGAAGCACCGGCGGGACGAATCTCCAACTATTTTCATGATCATGTCATTGAGGGAGACATCATCGATGTCCAGGCTCCTCGTGGAGATTTTTCTCTCGACCCGACCGTAAGTTCCCCGGTTGTGCTCATCGGCGGAGGAGTGGGAGTCACTCCGGTGTTGAGTATGGCGAATGCCATTTTGGAATCTGGTTCTCAAGAAGAAGTCTTCTTCTTCTTGGGAGTCCGCTGCGGACGAGAACATCCGATGCGCGACCATTTTCGACAATTGAATGAAAAGTACTCCAACTTTCATTTGATAGTTTGTTATAGTTGCCCAGAGGAAAGTGATCAGAGCGAGCAAGATTTTCATCGTAAAGGTCGCATCGATTTGAATGTCATCCGCGAATCGGTGAAAGTCTGTGATTTAGACTTTTATATCTGCGGACCTCCTCCCATGATGGAGTCATTGGTGCCTGCGTTGAAAGATTGGGGCGTTCCGTCAGAAAAAGTTCACACCGAAGCCTTCGGACCTGCCACAGTCAAACGTAGTTCAAAATCAGGTTCCTCAGTAAAACGGAATGCCAACCAGTCGGGACAATCAGACATCACCGTTGAGTTTAGTCGGTCGCAATCCTGTCATACTTGGAATGGAAAATATGAAAGCCTGTTGGAGTTCGCTCTCGATCAAGGAGTCGAACTTGATTCTGGCTGTCGCGCGGGAAGTTGTGGTTCGTGTGAAGTTGCCGTGAAACGGGGAGAAGTTGAGTACACCATTGAGCCTAGCGTTGAAGTGGGAGAAGGGTTGTGCCTGGCGTGCATCGCTTGTCCTAAAACCAATTTGGTCATCGAAGCTTAATCGACACTGAGATCATCGGGGAGCGAAATATTATGTTGACAAATAATCGTCTCACAAGAAAACAGATTCTGTTAGCTGTTGGGTTGCTGGCGTTAATCGGAACGGGCGTTTCGTCTGCCATCTCAGAAAGTCCAGCGCAGAAAACATCCCCGTCGAACGTGAAGGATGCGTCCACCGCCACCTATCACGTCTCGACAATGACTGCGTTCAATTCTCCCGAACAGATCGTAGGAGCAGCCGCCTGCAAAGAATGTCACAAAGCCGAGTATTCTGCGTGGAGCGCATCTGTGCATTCCAAAAACTTCTCCCGAATCGGTTCTCCTTCTGGTCTCAAGATCTCGGCAGCCTTCGGGAATAGCGAAGCTTGTCAGAAGTGTCACTCGACTCCTCATAGTCCCTCTGCCAAATTTGAATCTGAGCAAGTCGGTGTTTCGTGCGAATCGTGTCACTCGCCGGCAGGTGGAGAAAATGGTTGGTTCAAGCTGCATTCCAATTATGGTGGAGAAGGGGTCAAGCGAACTGACGAAACAGAAGCACACCGCAAAGAACGACTCGCCGGATGTGACGCTGCCGGAATGATTCGTGCCAGCAAAGTTTATGCTTTGGCGAAAAACTGCTACTCCTGTCATGTGGTGGCGGATGAAAAATTGCTCGCCGCGGGACATAAAGCCGGACAAAGTGACTTTGATCTCATTCCCTGGATGCAGGGTGAAGTTCGACATAATTTCCAAGTCGATCAAACCGTCAATGCCGAATCTCCCTCGTTGCTGAAAGCTCGCGATGGCATCACAACGGAACAGCGGAAACGGGTTCTGTTTGTGGTTGGTAAGCTCGTAGAACTGGAAACATTGCTGAGAAACTTGGGGTCGATCAGCCCGGCGAATCTGGGAGAGAGTTACGCGGGACGACGAGGCTGGGCAGGTCGTGCCGAAGATGTGTTTGAAATTCTCGATGAAGAGATAGCCGAAGCGATTGACAACGAACATGTGAAAGCAGCCGTTGATGCTGTTAAAGACATTGAACTCGGAAGAAAGTTTAAGGATCAGGAAGCAGCAAAAGTGGCTGCCGATCAACTTGCCGAGATCACCCAAGCTTTTGTGGGTTCTGTCGAAGGGGCCGATCTCAGTGGGCTCGATAAGCTGATTGAAGACCTCGATAAACCAGTCGGGAAACTCTATTCGCCGTAAGGATTGGCGTGACATTCTGAAACAGGAATCAGATATATGCAGAAATTGTGGGCGTACGGTCAACAGCCAGCGATGTACGTGATTCTCGTTTGCGCAATCGGATCGTTGTTTGTTTTGGCTTCGATTTCAGGTGCTGGAAGCGATAACAGTCAAACAACGAGCGTCAAAGGCTCCGCTCCATCAATCGCGGCAACACCCGATCGCAGCAAGTTTATGGGCGCGCGGGCTTGTCTCGATTGTCATCGCTCGGAATACGTGGCCTGGTTGGGAACCGAACATTACAAGAATCCGATTAATCGTTACGAGATCAGTGAGGTAAGCGTCGCTAAAAAGTATCTCGATCAAGGTGGCAAATTGAATCGCTGTTATTCCTGCCACTCTGCACCGGCAGAGCAGAACTTCGGTCGCGTCGCGGTCGAAAGCGGAACGTCTTGTGAATCATGTCACGGAGCCGCTGGTGGCAATTCAGGATGGCTAAATCGACATGCCGTTTATGGACCAAATGTCACGACTCTGAAACAGGAAACCCCGGAACATTATCGGCAACGAATCGCGTTTTGCGATCAGGCCGGCATGATTCGTCCCGGCCATCAGTACGAAGTCGCCAAAAATTGCTTTCGTTGTCATATGATCGGCGATCCCACTTTAGTGAGTGATGAAGTTGGACACCCCGTCATCCACGAAAAATTCAGCCTGATTCCCTATTTGAATAGCGAAGTACAACACAACTTTCATCTGAATCAAAAAGCCAATGCGGAGGCTCCTACGTTGGACACTCTTCGCAGAGGTTTATCCTCCCTCGAACGCAAACGTGTTTATCTGGTACTGGGGCAATTGGCCAAGATAGAAGTTGCCTTGCGATACCTTGTGGACTTCCCCAGTGATGAAGCACTCGAAGAACGATACGCGGGCAAACTGATCGACGCGTTCGAAGAGGGCGCCGATGAAATTGATTATTACACAGAGCTGTTGCTGGAACCGGATGACGATGACGTGCCGGCTCTGGAAGAAGAACAGATTGAATCGTTGTTAACAGTGATTGAGTTGTTTGAAGATTTCGATGATCTTGATAAACAGACTCGCGATGCCGCCCGCGAAACGGCAAATCAAATTGCCAAGATTGCGGAGGAATTCCTGAAAACATTCGGTGATGGCAAGCAACTTGCGGCATTAGATGTAGTTCTCGAAGAACTTGATGATCCTCCCAGTCAACCGTTGAAACCCTGATGTTGGACTGCTCAACCAGAAAAGGAACTCATACGGGATGAGCAATGTTCAAATTAAACGCCCCGAACGCTGGTCGATCCCTTTTTCGGATTCGATGACCGAGGAAGATGTCGAGTATGTATTACAGATGTCGTTATTCACAGAAGGGATGATCGATCCCGATAAGTTCAGCCAACGCACTTCGCTTGCCGGCATCTTGAAGAATGATGCGAGATTGCTGAAATGCCAGGAAGGCGAGATTATTGTCAGAGAGGGTGAATGGGGAAACTCGGCATTTTTCTTGCTGTCCGGTAGTGTGAATGTCGTCGTCCAGCGCGGCAACAAATCATTGCCTGCCGAGATTTTGGGACGATCTAATGTTCGCCAGAAAAGTTTCCTCGAGGTACTCAAGCAAATTTGGAATGGCAAGCGGCAGGTCGAATATCGAGATCTCGATGCCTATGCCAACGCATCCTCGTCTTCTCGAACCACGGAGCAGGGGACGCGAGTTTTCCTGCAAGACTTCTCGATTGCTTTGGATCTCGACAAATCGGCACAGATCAACGCCGTCGATTTTTTTGGAGAACAGTCAGCACTCGGACGTATCGAACGCACTGCCACGGTGATTGCTGGGGAAAATTGCGAATTACTCGAGATCCGCTGGCAGGGGATTCGAGATATGATGTCGAAAGCTCCTTGGCTGAAATTGCAAATCGAGTCTCGGTTTCGAATGTATGGACTACAGAGATTTCTCCAGGCGTCTCCTTACTTCGACCATCTACGACCTGATGATGATCGATCACCCGAGGAAACAGAGCGTTGCAACGCGCTGTTTCAACATGTGCTCGACGATGCGGAATTTCTGTCTTACGGTTCCTACGACAAAGTCGAACGATTCACGAAACTGGTGGAATCGGGAACGGCATCCAATCTGGTCCACGAACCGCTGATTGTGAAAGAAGGCGATTATCTGGAAGGTGTCTATTTAATTCGAAGTGGAGTCGCTCGTGTGTCTCATCAGGCAGGCCACGGGCATCGGACCGTCAGTTATCTCACACCCGGACAGGCCTTTGGAATTCGGGAGATGACCGAAAGCTGGAAGACAGGCCAACAGGTCGATATGCAATATTCATTGCGGGCGGTCGGTTATGTCAATGTGATCTTTATTCCCATTCGAGCATTTGAATTAGCGGTTCTGAATGAATTGATGCAACGAGATGATTCCTCTTCCACTCTGCCGGGGGGAGCCGATTCAAAACCGAATTTCGAAACGGATCAAATTGATCCAGGTTTGTTGGAGTTTCTTGTCGAACGTCGATTCGTCAATGGCACAGCCACCATGGTGATCGACTTGGATCGTTGCACAAGGTGCGATGATTGTGTCAGAGCCTGTGCCTCCACGCACGATAATAATCCCCGTTTTCTCAGACATGGGCCGATCTACGATAAGTTCATGGTTGCCAATGCCTGCATGCATTGCGCGGATCCGGTCTGCATGATTCAATGCCCCACCGGAGCCATCCATCGGAGTATGCAAGGCGGAGAAGTGGTCATTAACGACACAACCTGCATCGGATGCAGTGCGTGTGCCAATAATTGTCCCTACGACGCCATACGAATGGTGGATATCCGCGATGAACGTGGAAATTACGTTTTTCCGACGGCATCGGAGCAGGAGGCGTCGGCAAGCGTTCCTCTCACACCCATTACAAAAGCCACAAAATGTGATCTCTGTGCGGAGCAACCGACAGGGCCAGTTTGCCAGCAGGCATGTCCCCATGATGCGTTGGTTCGGTTGAATCTTGGAAGTTCGGAAACAGCAGCAGAGTGGTTCAATCGATGAGAACTTTCACACGTCGCCGAACGATCAATCTGTGTCTCACGATATTGTTGAGTCTCCTGATGACTGGTGCCGCTCTCATCGTCAGAGAGACACTTGTGACTCCTGATTTTCTCACAGGTTGGATTCTGTTGGCTATCATCGTGTTCCTGGCCGCCTACAATGTTCGGAAATCGTTACCATTTCTTCCGCTGGGCACCTCGGCACTCTGGTTGCAGATTCATATCTATGCTGGCTTATTGTCCTTCGTACTGTTTCTGATGCATGTCGATTATTCGCTGCCGCACGGACTGTTTGAATCGTTGTTGGCCACGATTTATTTGTTGGTCTTTGGAAGTGGTGTGATTGGACTGTACATCACTCGGTCATACCCCAAACGACTTACTCATCTGGGGGAAGAGGTCATCTTCGAACAGATTCCCGTCATCCGAAAGAAAATCCAAACCGATCTCGATCAAACCATTCTCGAAAGTGCGGAAAAAATCCCCGGATCAGAACTTCCGATCTTTTACCGCGACGAACTCTATCCGTTTATGATGCAAAAGCCCGATTTCGTTTCGCATCTGGTTTACGGAAATAGTCGTCACTGGAGGCATCTCTTAAGAAAATTGTCCGATGTAAAACGATTCTTCAACGAGGAAGAATTGAATACTCTCGCGATCATTGAAGCTCAGTTGCATCGCAAACATCAATTGGACACTCAGCACGTATTGCAATCTGCTCTCAAGTTTTGGTTGTTTGTACATATTCCGGCAACCTATTCGTTACTCACTTTCATCGTCTTGCATGTGGTGCTTGTCCAAGTATGGTCGGGAGGGGCGTTATGAGCGTTTCAAACTCCCCGTCAGGTTTCGATGCCAAAAGATATCAACACCCTCAACAAAACTGGGTCTGCGGTCGTCTTGCCGAAGGTTGTCCGTGTCCGCTCGGCCCCAGCACTCGCGGTGAATGCCTTTCAGAGAATACTTGCCAACCGAGGCGAAGTTTGCGAAGTCGGCGAAACTTTGTGACAGGGTTGGTTTTCGCAGCATCTCTCGGAGTTTGCCTCCTGATCTTAGGAGGCAGTTCAGAGAACTCTTCTACAAAACTGTTCGAGACGACCAATATCATTTCCCCCGGTCCGCTTTCGTCTCCCCATTCTGCGATTCAGGAAGGTTGCAAAGCCTGTCACTCGGCAAGCTCTCTTTCTCCGGTTTCCATGATTGGTGAAATCTGGAATTCTGACCACGCACAACATCAAAGCGAACTCTGCCTGAATTGTCATCGAGACTTTGGCGACCATTCGTTGCAAGCTCATAGCGCGGCACCTGAGTTATTGGAATTGCTCCAAAACCTGAACACTCTGGAGCCGCAATTAACGAGCGACCAGCAATGGGCGCGAACTTTGACTGATCACCGAGTTGCCCATGCAAAAGTACTCAACTGTGCGACTTGTCACCGGGAACATCAGGGCGCCCAATTTGATTTGACACATTTGACCAATCAACAATGTCAAAGTTGTCACGAGAATACGTTTCATAGCTTGAGTGATGGACATCCCGAATTTGAAACGACACGCGAACGCATTCGTTTTGATCACAGTAGTCATTTCGAGCAACACTACAAAAACTATCACTTCTTGATGCCGGGCGGCATACCCAAGCAAAGTTGCAACGATTGTCATTTACTCTCGGCAGATGGTGCTACTTATCATTTGGCGGGTTTTGAAGCAATGTGTGCATCATGTCATGAATCTCAAATACTCGATTTCAACATGCCGACAGCGCTACGGTTGCACCAGTTTGAATTCGTCAAACAAACACCCAAGACAGAATCTCCATCGACTGAACCTCTCTCACTTCCTCCATTCTTGGAGTTGATGCTACGTGCCGATGAGAAAATTGCCAACGCCATCGAGGCTCTCCAAACCATACCTCAAACCGATACGGAATTACGAACGCCTTTATTAAATTCGATTGAAGAGGCGACTTCTCAACTCTTGAAAGACTTACAGGAACAAGGAGCAGCGGGAGTTACGGAGCGATTGAGTCGGGTCACACAGAATTCCAACAACGACAAACAAATCGTCTCTGTGGTGAAAGCATTGGACCAATCCCGCTTTTTCGAGGTGCTCTCTACTAATGACGAAGAAGCCACCATTGGTTCGTGGACGTTTCTCAACAACCGTGCGACAGTCGTATATCGTCCCCAACAACATGCCGACCCACTCATCAAAGCCTGGTTGGATTTCATGGCGTCCGAGGTGGATCATTATCCCGATCAGGCTGAAGGGACCACTCCAAGTCGATTTGATCAGTTTTTCCGCGATGCCATCTCTCCCGAGGCGTCGGGGCGTTGCACCAAATGCCACACTGTTGATCGACTTCTCGATGGTTCGATGAAAATTAACTGGGGCCTGTTGCCCGCAGAATATTTTTATCGACAATTCTCAAAATTTGTGCATCGACCTCATCTCACCTTGATGCAGGATCAGACTGCTCTGTCGGAGGCCGCCCAAGAGGATGTCTGCCTGAAGTGTCATCAACCTGAAACACCCAAACCATTCTTTAACCGCGATGCGTTTTTATTAACCGACGGGATGCCGAGGGCCGAATTTCGCCACTCCTCCTCAACCGGCTACTTACCGATTCAGAAAAAAGATTGCGTCCAGTGCCATCAACCGAAAATGGCGGGTGACAATTGTCTCCAGTGCCACGATTATCACGTGCATAAAAATTCGATCTTGAGACGATGAGAGATCATTGTCTTCTGGTTGTCTGCATTCAGTCGTTCTGGTCGAGTAATTTTTGTATGCGCAATTTTGGCTGACCGAGTAACTCTCGAAAAGATTCAAACTCAGCCTCAGCAGTGCTCTTTGGCGAATCAGATTGAATCGCTCGTAGCATGACATTCTTTGGCGTGTGTTCCATGTCAATAAATTCGACTAACTGCGTGCGATATCCCGAAGCCTCCAAAGCGAGTGCTCGCACTGAATCGGTGGCCATTGCCGAAAATCGTTCTTTGAGGATGCCGTGAGTCAGCAACGGTTGTAATAAATCATTTTGTAACTGGGGCAATAACTCGTGCTGACAACAGGGGACGGCCAAGATCACTTTGGCGTTCCATCCAACGGCTTGAATAAGTGCGTCATCAGTGGCAGTGTCGCAAGCGTGCAACGAGATGACGAGATCGACCGGTCCTGTGGGTGAGTAGCCGGCAATTTCCCCCTGCTCGAATGAAAGGTTTTCGAGTGACAGTTTTTCGACGACACCGCGGCAATGTTCAATGACCGTGATTTCCCGGTCGAGCCCAACGATGGTTGCGTCGCGACTTTCGATATGAGACAGCCAATGATGCAGGGCAAAGGTCAGGTAGCTTTTCCCGCAACCGAAATCGATGATCTGTAATGGTCGATCCGTCGGTAATTCGGAAAGGATGTCTTTGAGAAATTCGAGATATCGATTGATTTGTCGAAATTTGGCACGCCCGGATGACTTCAGCTTCCCTTCTTTCGACATCAAACCGGCTTCGATCAGAAAGGGGACTGGTTGATCTTCGGGAAGCAGGTAATTTTTCGAGCGATTGTGAGACGCCTGATATTTTTTGATGGACGGTTTCATCGTTTTCAATTTGACCCGACCACCAGATTTGGCTTTCAATTCGTAGTCGGCCACCGAACCGTGTAGATTAAATTGGCGATAATGTGTGCCGAACAGAGACTCCAAGTATTCCACTGTCTCGATGAGAGTCCGATTCTGGTGAACTTCTCGTTTGCCGTCCGAGAGTGCCGTCTGATAGACCAATCCCTCCGAGCTTTCGATCAAACGACCGACAATTTTGTCGGGCAGATCCGAGTCGGAATTGCCCGATTTTCGCGACAATGTCCATCGGAATATCGTCCCTTGACGGAGTTCTTCCAGTGGTTCAACAGGAATAAGAAAGTGATGATCCGCCATGGACGCATTGACCTGGAATATTAGAAGTAGAGTGAGAGTCGCATCTTACCATGCGAGTCGGTTACAATCTTCATTGAGACACACATTTGCCAGGAGAGTGATAGATGGGATTGAACAAGAAGCAGAAAAAGCAGATCGAAGTGGCACGTAAGAAAATTCAGAATCTGCAACAGAAGTTGGCGGGTTGCAAGCAACAGATGGATGACCCGGAAGAAGTTCGCAGTTTGGAAAATGCGATTGCTGAACAGGAATCGGCCATCGAAAAAATCAAAGCCGACTCTTGATTGGCTCTCAAAAATATAAAGCCTGATTCTCAGGAGAGATTCATGTTGCTATGGAGTTGTCCGGTTTGCGGGCAGGAAACAACGCTCGCCAGCCTGAACCTGATCACTTTGTTTGAGTGGTATTTGTTGGCGACATTTCTGTTCAGTCTCGCCATTCGCTATCAACTTTATCGATCATACGTGGCGTTGTTCTGGTCGATGCCAGAAAAATGGCCCGCCATGTATGACTTGGTCAAAAAGCACTCGCGATCACTGTTGAATTGGACCATGACGATTCCGGTGGGAATCATGCTGATGATCTACCTCATCCATATGATCAGTTATCGTCTGATCTGGGATGACGCCGAGATTGCTCCCCCCGATTTGTGGGCCTCGGCAGAAGTGTTTTTACCGGTCATCGCCTTGATGGCGGCGATGTTCTATTTCGATTTCAAGGGGTTGTTTCAGGTCACGCCGGTCAATTTTACCGATTTGCAAACCAACTTACGTCACGGCGAGATGGCCTTGAATTCCAATGTCTCGAAGTGGGTTCGTCGATTGACGTTCAATCGTGTCGATCCGCATCAGATGGTGGAATCGCGAGTCGCCGACACGATGCAATGGATTCGCTCAGCGTTTTTGGAACAAATCCGTTACCAGTCTTTCCACACGATGGTCAGAATCTCATTTGGATTTCTGCTCTGGACCGCTTGGGTCCGCTTGAAGCTGGATCTTTCGATGGCCATCTATTTGCTCGCCCTGTTGATGATTGCCTGTCTCATCGCGTTCGCCTGGCGCTGGACACGAGAACCCGACAAAGAGGCACCCGCAGATTTAGAAGCAGAAAGTGTGTCTGATTCTGGAGAAGAAAAACGTCGCGAGTAATCGACTTAATTCGCCATCATTGCCGGTAGTAGCAAGCCGACCAGCAAGTCGTAAGCAGTATGCGCACCGATGGCGATGCCCAATCCTCGACAGAAGAACAATCCCGCGAAGTACATCCCGGCACACGCACGAAACAGAAAGCTGAAGTGCGAATATTGGTCGGCTGCAGGCCCAATGTAATGTGCGCCCGAAAACAGAAGGCTCGAAACGATCATGGAAAAAATCAAACTTGCCATCATGGGAATCTTCAAGCTGCGACCGCCAGCATAGAGCAACGTACAAAGAATTCCTCGAAAGAGAACTTCTTCATAGATACCAGCACCGATGTAGCTAATGGCAATGCTGGATGAATTCGCAGGGAACATGGCGAGTAATTCGTGAGTCGACCATTGCTGGAACAGCAAGTCCTGAGTTTGTCCAATCACCACCAAGACAACTGCAAAGAGCAAGCTCTCAGCCAACATCCCCGAGAGCAGTTCCCCAGAAATCTTGTGAGGAAATTTCCCCACAAAATGCCAGATCGCCAGGGCGATGAGAATGAGCGTGGGGAGTAAGTGTGCCTGTTGAAAGCCGACCGACAACAATCCTTCTCGAATCCAGTGATCGGCACCATTCCGGGCCGATAGTTCTCCCGCTTGAGAAAGGACCACCACGCCGATCTCGTAGATCAGCAACAGCGGCAATAGAAATATTGCTGAGGGCAACGGCTGACGAGTTAACTCCCAGTAATCGGGAGCAACAGTGCCGGGATCGGGTTGTACGCAGGAAGATGTTTCAGCGGACATAATTGTGGAGGGCGGCGCAATGTGAGCGCAGGAATAACCATCATGTATTCACTTTTCTGTTATCGGCGTGTCGCGCGAAAATCGTGAATTTGATCGGCTGCAATTCATGTCATGAAAGTCGTTGTCGGCAAACCAGTTACAGAAATTTCATGAAATCGGGGAGACTTTTCTTGGATGCCTGTGTCAAGATATAAGGGCAATAGCGAAGAAAACGGTCGGACGACTCGTTCAGGACCGAACTCACACTGAATCCCAACACGTTTTTAGTCGATCTTGAGAGAGAGAGACCGTCCATCAATCCTGCGAAAACTGGAGATTCTCCTGACAGAGCAGGTTTCCCGGACAATTGCGTATTACAGAGGAAGCGGCCATGGCCACCGATTTGCGATTGAAAGAACAACTTCCCGACCTGACCGACCGGATCGTGGCCACGTACCACGAGATCGGGAACATCAATCAACTGGGGCATTGTCCGCTGCCAAATCGTGAAGCGATCATCCAGATTGCCGAAGATTTGAAAGAGATCATCTTTCCCGGATATCGCAAACGACAAAACCTGCATCTGGGGAATGTGACCTTCTATGTCGGCGACATGATTGACTCTCTGCACGACCGACTGACTCAACAGATTGCTCGTGCGTTGAGACACACCTACCAGATCGAACACCGTCTCAAATGCGAAGACAATCGAGAGACCGACTTTGAAGCGTTGGGACAGGAAAAGACAATCCGCTTTCTGGAAAAAATCCCCCACCTCCGCGAATTGATCTCTTCCGATGTCGATGCAGCTTTCGTGGGGGACCCTGCCGCCAGTGGACTCGATGAAATCATCTTCTGCTATCCGGGTCTTGAAGCGATTACAATGCATCGTTTGGCTCACGAGTTATACCTGCTCGATGTCCCATTGATTCCCCGTATGATTTCCGAATGGTCGCATTCACTCACCGGTATCGATATTCATCCCGGCGCCCGTATCGGTCCCTCGTTCTTCATCGATCACGGCACCGGCGTCGTGGTGGGCGAGACGTGTGAGATCGCCGCCAACGTCAAAATCTATCAGGGTGTGACATTGGGAGCACTCAGTTTTCCGAAAGACGATTCGGGAAACATCATCCGTGGACAGAAACGACATCCTACCATCGAAGAGAATGTGGTGATCTACGCGAACGCTACGATTCTCGGAGGCAACACTGTCATCGGCATGAACTCCGTTGTCGGTGCCAGTGTCTCGTTGATGAAGAGTGTCCCCGCCAATACGATGGTCACCATCGAGAAGCCTCAACTCCGGTTTCGGGATGCGTCCTGAGACTCATTCACACGGTCAGGACGATTTTCCCGGACAGTGTTCCCTCTTTCTCTAACGTGTTGCTTTGTTGAATCTGATGAGCTTCCGCAGCTTCTGGCAGATGCATCGTCTTGCCAATTTGGGGAGACCAGGTTCCCGCCGTGAACCATTCATTCATTTGCTCGGCACAAGCACGCTGTTCGTCGGGGCTCGCATTGAACATGGCGAATCCAATGAGACTCAGGTCGTTGGTGTAGAACTGTCCCAGAGGGAATTCGGGACGCGCTTCGCGACCCGCCATCAAAATGATGCGGCCTCGTTTTTCCATCAAACCGATGGTTCGTTCGACCGTCGGTTCACGTTGAGTTTCGTACCACAGGTTGATGCCGCCATGCTGCTCGGTGAACGATTTGATTTCGTCGTCGAGTGTGTCTGATTTGTAATTGATCGCCAAATCGGCTCCCAACTCTCGGCACTTCGCCAGCTTCTCTTCACTGCCTGCCGTCGCGATCACTTTTGCTCCCGCCGCCTTCGCCAATTGAACGACCGCCGAACCGACTCCTCCAGTGCCGCCATTTACAAAAACGACTTCCCCCGGTTGAAGGCGACCGTGCAGGAACAATCCCAGATGTGCCGTGATTCCGACCAATGCACCCGCAGCGGCCTGCTCATCAGACATGCCGTCCGGTGTTGGATACAACCACTGCTGGTCGATAGCGGCCAGTTCGGCAAAGCTTCCCGGACGTCCCATCAACGACTGATTGCTGCCCCAAACGCGGTCACCCACTTTGAATCGTGTCACGCCGTCACCGATTGCGGACACCGTTCCGGCGACATCGCAGCCGATGATGTAGGGGAATGTCAACTCAAGAGGGACGGCTCCCGAACGAATGTAGGTATCGATGGGGTTGACCGAAACTGCTTTGACCTGAACGAGAACCTGTCCCGCTGCGGGAGTCGGATCTGGGAGTTCACCGTACTGGATGACGTTCGGTTCGCCGGTCTGTTCGATGTAGGCGGCTTTCATGGTAGTTGGTTCTTTGTTCTTTGCGGGTAGTTCTTAGTCATTTGTCATTTGTCATTTGTGGTCGATCCAGCCATGAGAAACAACCCGGATGCCAGAAACGAATATGGGCGATTCCCGCCAGCAACAACAGTGTCAGCAGGCTGAAGCCTGCCCCCACTTTAAACGAAACCGGATGGTACGTCCAAACGATCCGATGTTCGCCGGCAGGAACTTCCACGCTGCGAAAAAGCTCCTCCTGCTGGATTGCTTCTGCAGGCTCTCCATCAATCGTGACTTCCCAACCGGGAGACATTAGTTCGGTCACCGTGAACTGATCGGCAGACGCGGCATCAACCAGATACTCTTTACGATGGGGCAGACTCTCTACAAGCGTTGCTCTGTTTTCATCCGTGTCACTCTGCCAAAACCAACGGCCTCGCGTATTCTCCAGTCGAGAGAGATAAAGTAACTGGTTCGGTCCCCGGCCCCAACACGCATTCAGGAAGGGATCACTCACTTTCAGGACCAATTCCGCAGGCCACTCATTTGACAATGGCTGTTCGGTCAACAGATGCGTGACGCCGGCCTTTTGATTCCAGGCGATAAACTCATCATCCGGCGGGACACTCGTTTGTCCATCCGGCGTCTCGGGGAAGGGGGGAACACGCAGTCTCTCTTCATAATATTCGGCAGGACCAATTCCCAGGTACTCGGGAACAGTTGAGAAGCCGAGTAGCGAGGGAAGATTGGCACCGGGGGCGTATAGTCTCACCGGTTGCCCTGTCTCGTTTTCTACGTCAGTCAGGAACTCTTTGACAGGGCTTTGGTCGCGATACTGGATCGGAGGATTGGGAACTGTGAACGCATAGCGAACGTATTGAGGAAGGATGTAAAGGTCGGCCAGCGTCACTGCCAGGACAATGGCCCACACGAACATCCGATTGCCGGGATGCCACTTCTCAAACCACCGGTCGGCCGATTCCGCTGCGAGTAACGCGATTGCCAAGGTGGTGATCAATCCATATCGTCCCGGACCAATAAAAAACGAAAAGCCGGGAAGATGGCGGGTAATTGGCAGCCACCAGCCGAAGGCATACGTGAGCGCTAATAACGCCAGTACCCATAGAAACAATCTTTGAGGAGAGTTGAACGGTCGTGGTTGTTTGGTTGGAAATAATCCACACAACGCCAGCAGTAACGGAATCAATCCAAAGTAGAGATGAGCTTCTGCTTGATTAGTGGATGAACCTGCCGTCAGGAATTTCATCTGATTGAGAGTGTTATCACGCTCTGCGGGAGTCATGCCATACCACTTCCACGGCATGACGACTTGTGACAAATAGCCGGGCGGTAAATGTCCGTAGGCGACATCGTGGACGGCGTTCGCTCGTTGACTCTCTTGCTTCAGTTGCCAGGTTGGCAGAAGTTGGATTCCCGCGAGAAGAAACGCACAGCCGAGCGAGAGCATCACGGCAATCAACAGTGGCAACTTGTGAGCAGGTGGTTGTTCCGGAGTTTCCCGATCATGATGAAAACCGGGAATCCACCAGAGTCGTGCCAATGTGAAGGCGATGCAGGTGAGGATTGTCAAAAAGCCGATGACGAAATGTCCCGGCAGCAGTTGCAGACAAATCAAAACAGAAAGACCGATCAGGTAACGCCATAAACGAGTTGTCAAAAACTGATTCAAACTCCAGATCGCCCAAGGCATCCACGCACCGCCAATGATGGCCCACTCCAGACAGTTGCGTGGTGGAAACCAGCCATACACATAAACAAGACTGGCAAGTAAAGCAGCTCTCAATGAGAGTCCGAACGATTGTGCCAGCAAAGCCATGCCGACAAACGCGATGATGTAATGCACCAACTGATTGATGTGATAGGCATCATTCAGTGAAAGGGTCGAATAGAACAGCAGATGGAGCGGATAGAAGACGCCGGTCTGGCTCTCGGCATGTTGCGGATAGCCGAGCGATACAATATCGTTCCACAATGCCCAGTCACCCCGTTGAAGCGCTTGCTGATAGACCAGTTTCTGCGGCATGTAATAAGAATACATGTCCCCGCCAATCCAGCCACCACCCAGCCAGAGCAGATCCCAAAAGAGATACGTCAATCCGGTTGCGACGGCCAGAACAATCAGGATTGAGGCGGTTTTGGATCGCATGATTTCAGATCGTTCAATGTTCACAGAGGCTTGATGCTGGCAGATTCGGAGAGCGTTGGCAAGGAGTCACCCTGTTGAAGGTGCTTTCGTTTGACCGGAGTAAGTTCCTTTGTCTCGAACCAGCGAAATTATGACCGTTTTCCCAAACGCTCTGGCTTGCTTCAAGGGTTCAAGAGTATGAAACGCGATACTCTTGAAATGGTCCTAACTCGTTGACTGGCTTGTGACATTCAAGAGTCTTCAAGAGTATGGGACACAGTCATACCCTTGCCATACTCTTGACGATACTCTTCCATACTCTTGAGCAAGTGGGGGCTGTCATTGAGTTTGTGGCATTCGCTCGTTTTGGGGTTAATTTTCGATTTCGCGCGAGGTTTCTCAAACATGCTGTGAGGCAAACTATGTGTCAAAAAGGTGTAGTAATCGTTGGCCGGTAGAACCGGCTGTGCGGGAAACTGCTGGGTATTCAATTCCATTTGAGGCATGATATGGCACCACGTTATCAGAGAGAGTAGGGCCGGTTTCACCGGCCTGAACAACATTCACTCTCTCTTTGGTCTCTCTGGCCGGTAGAACCGGCCCTACGGCTGAATGATACTTGAGTCCATCCCTTGTGCTTGTCCACAAGAGCTATGATGACGTTCAAATTGCCAAAGATCGAGTTGATTTTTTGAGCCGCCAGCGCAAGCTGGCAGGGCACATCGATTGGTATTCCGTGTCCCCTGCGTGCTGGCGCACGCGGCTCAATTTTTGATTTTGGAACCGGCCCAGCGACAAATGTTGATCGATAGAATCTCTATATCATGGTGCACTGCGTGCACCCTACAGGTGAATCACTGATTCGTAGGGTGCATGAAATGCACCAGCAAAGATATCAACGAACTCCAAACGCTAACTCTGGTAGATCGCATTTGGCAAGATGAATTTTAGTTTTTTGTAGGTCAGGCTGTGTCTGACAAGAGGGAGGTGAGTCTCGCGGCGGCGCAGAGGCGCGAAGAAAAATGAGTCGTTGATTGATTTGGTAGGAGCAGAACACGGATAACTTTGAGTGCTCAGAGGAGGCAGAGAAGGATACAGATCTGTAGGTCGGATGAGTCGAGCAAAGCGAGCCGTAATCCGACAGAGCTATTCAATATTTCATGGCTTGTCACATTGATCAAATCGTTCAGGTTGTCGGAAGTATTTTGAGTGATGAGCGTCAACTGTTTTTGGTGTTGGATTACGCTTCGGTAACCGCAACCTACATGACTTTCACACGGGAGCTTCTACTACGCAGAGAAATCAGAGGTGCGATTTCCAGCGCGGTCATCCTTGATGCTCACGATGTGAGACGGATGGCCTTACTCGCCGCCACCTTTGTATTGCAAAGAGGAGTAAAACCGCGGATCACGCGGATGTCACGGATAAAAAGAGACACTTACAGCGTTGGGCAGCAAGATGAATTATCATGCGGGTGGATGTACCTGAGGAAAAAGATCACCAGATTGATCGATCATGATAAGTCATCTTGTGATTACATCACCCAGCCAAATGATTTGGCCGGGCCACCCCGTTGGAGATACCTGACCTAGTGTCCCACTCGAATGTTGACATATTGAGTCTGTGAAAATGGGACGGAGTCTTAAGAAATTTCTGAGAAAGAATGATTCTCGAACATGCTGCCGGTAAGCTGAGACCTCACTCCTGAAGGATAGACCGATTTCATGACGGACTTATTGAAAACATTGATCATTGGAGGCGGGTCCATCGGCGAACGTCATCTCCGCTGCTTCCAGCAAACTGGTCGGACCGATGTGCAGCTCTGCGAGATCAATGACGATTTGCGAACAACTCTCCGCGATCGGTATCAGCTGGAGCATGTGTTCCCCGACCTGAAAACGGCGCTCAAAGAACAACCCGATCTCGCCGTGATCTGCACGCCGGCTCACCTGCATATTCCGATGGCTATCCAGCTCGCCGAGCAGGGGATTGACCTGCTGATCGAAAAACCGGTCAGTACGTCGCTGGAGAAGATCGAATCACTGACAGAATTGATCGAAGCGAAGTCCCTGATCGCGGGAGTCGCCTATGTACACCGATCCAATCCTCTCCTCGGCAAAATGCGAGACGCCATCCTCGACAATCGGTTCGGCAAGCCGGTCCAGATCAATTGTGTCTCTGGACAGCATTTCCCGCATTACCGACCCGCGTATCGAGAGATTTATTACACGCGACATGAAACGGGTGGCGGTGCCATTCAGGATGCGTTGACCCATCTGATCAACCTGGGCGAGTGGATCATCGGTCCTGTCACGAAACTGGTTGCGGATGCCGACCACAATGTTCTCGAAGGGGTCGATGTTGAAGACAGTGTGAATGTCATCGCCCGGCATGATCAAATCATGGCTTCCTACACCCTCAATCAACATCAGGCCGTGAATGAAATGGTGGTCACCGTCATTTGTGAACGAGGAACAATTCGTTTTGAAGGGCATCACGGCCGTTGGTCGTTCATCACCAAGCCAGAAACCGATTGGCAGATTGGTGACGAAGCGACTCTCGAACGTGATACCCTGTTTCTCAATCAAGCCAACGCCTTTCTGAATTCTGTGAGGAATCGGACGCCGTTTGCCTGTACGCTGAATGACGGAGTCCAGACATTACGTGTGGCACTGGCGATTCTGGATTCTGTTTCATCGCAAAAGTGGAAAACCATTTCTCCCTGAGTATCAATCATGACCGAACCGACCATCAACCAGCTCTTCGATCTCGCAGGTCGCGTTGCGCTGGTGACGGGAGGAGCCGGTTATCTTGGATCGGCCATGTGTCGCGGTTTAGCGGAAGCGGGAGCGTCGGTCGTCATCTCCAGTCGCGATTTGAAACGGGCGGAAGAGGCCGCCAGTCAGTTGCCCATCATCGGTGGTGCCAAGCATTTCGGTGTGTCACTCGATCACAAAGAGGAAGAGAGTCTGAAAGCGGGATTCGATGCCGCGATTGAGCAAGCCGGTCAAGTCGACATTCTGATCAACAACGGGCAAGGAGGACCGGCGAAAGATTGGACCGATGTGACGGCTGACGAGTTCGAAGATCAAATGCGAAATGCAAATGGGTACTTCCAACTCTCGCGTTACTATCGCAATCACATCGTCGAACGCAATGTCGCGGGATCGATTGTGATGATCGGTTCCATGTACGGCATGGTCGCCTCTTATCCCGATGCCTATGAAGAGATTTGCACAGCCAGTCCGGTTGCCTATCACGCACTCAAAGGGGGCATCATCCAGATGACCCGGCATCTCGCCGTCTATTGGGCCTCCGACAACATCCGCGTGAATTGTCTCAGTCCCGGACCGTTTCCGAACAACAATGCCCCGCGGGAGATGGTCGAGAGACTGCAAACTAAAAGCCCGATGCAGCGGATGGGGCAGCCTCATGAACTCAAAGGCGCGTTATTGCTTCTGGCGTGTGACGCGGGGAGTTATCTGACGGGACAGAATCTTGTTGTGGATGGAGGCTGGACCGCATGGTGACACTCAAGATGATGCCTGTCATTCTCGCCAACACATCCAACAAATTTTCGGGTGGACTCACCGGCATCGATATCGCCATCATTGTCTGTTATGCGGTTGGCACTATCGCACTCGGCTGGTATTACGGACGAAAGCAGAAAACAACGTCCGAATACTTCACCGGCAGCGGTCACATGAACCCGCTGCTGATCGGAGTCTCTCTGTTCGCGACGCTGTTGAGCACCATCACTTATCTTTCCTTGCCGGGAGAAGTGATCGGCAAAGGCCCCGGGTATCTGGCCAATTATCTCGGCCTGCCCATCGTTTACATCGTGGTCGCGTATGTCCTGCTGCCAGTCTACATGAAACATAAAGTCACCAGCGCTTATGAACTGCTGGAAGTGAAACTCGGCTTGGGAATTCGATTGCTGGGAGCATCGATGTTTCTGGTCCTGCGACTCTTCTGGATGTCGTTGCTGTTGTTTCTCACCGCCAAAGCACTCACGTTGATGCTGGGACTCGATCCAAAATACATTCCTGCCGTTGTTGCGGTGACCGGAGTGGTCGCCATCACTTACACGTCACTGGGAGGTCTGCGAGCCGTTGTGATCACTGACCTGTTGCAAACAATTTTGTTATTCGGCGGTGCTTTGTTGGTGATCGGCACCGTGACCTGGCAGATGGGAGGCTTCAGTTGGTTCCCGACCGCGTGGGATCCCAATTGGGACACACAACCTATTTTCAGCTTTGATCCCAGTACGCGCATCACTTTTGTCGGATCGTTGCTTTCGATGTCGTTGTGGTACATCGCCACTTCGGGCGGCGATCAGGTTTCCGTGCAGCGTTTCATGTCGACGACCGATGTGAAGGCGGCAAGAAAGTCTTTTGCGGTACAACTTTGCGTATCGGTGACGGTAGGCGTCACTCTGGCAATGGTCGGTTTTTCATTGCTGGGATATTTCCAGACCTTTCCCAATGCTTTGCCGGCCACGATGGATTTGAAAACAACCGCCGACGATATCTTTCCTCACATGATTTCCTTTCACTTGCCTATGGGGATCTCGGGGCTTGTCGTGTCGGCCATGTTTGCGGCGGCAATGTCGAGTATCGATTCGGGGGTCAACTCCATCACGGCGGTTGTGCTGACCGACTTGCTGGACCGTTTTGATCGGGCACCGCAATCCGAGAAGTCTCATATGTTGTTTGCGCGGGGTTTGGCGGTGACCATCGGTGTGATCGTCGTCTTCTTCAGTTCGTTCATGGGCGCTATCGAGGGGAATATCACAACTATCACTGCTAAAACAACCAATCTGCTCACCACGCCAATCTTCTGCCTGTTTGTGTTCGCCCTGTTCATTCCATTTGCCAAACCGTTGGGTGTCTGGATTGGTTCTGTGTGCGGAGTCATCACCGCCGTGCTGATTGCTTTTTCGGGGGAGATTTTCGGATTTCTGGATCCGGTCGAAAAGACCATCGCCCCCGTCAGCTTTCAATGGATTGCACCTTGTACCATGTTTGTCACTTTGACTGTCGGAAGTCTCGTCAGTTATGTGGAAACTCAACACGACCGCCCCGATGAAACAAATTCCTAAGAAATCTCTGACTGAAAGAATGATCTCCTGATGAGAACCAGCAAATTCCTTTCCAAAATTCGTGCCGGCAAGGTCGCCCAGATCTGCGCACTCGGACATTTTATTCCTTCGTACGTTTGCCACGCGGCTCATTATGGCTTCGATGCCATCTGGCTCGATTGCGAACACCGCGCCTGGACGGATCGAGAACTCCAATTGATGTTGGCGTACTTTCATCAATACGACATCGACTGCATGTTACGCACACCGACTCTCGAAAAAGCGAAGCTCTATCGCTACCTCGAAGATGGTGCGACCGGCCTGATGATCCCGCATGTTTCGACTCCCCAGCGTGCTCGCGAATTAGTCCAAGCGGTCAAGTTCCCGCCGATTGGTGATCGCGGTCTCGATGGCTCGGGACTCGACAGCGGGTTCTACTTGTCGGGAGGTGAAACTTACACCGACGATGCCAACCGGGAAACATTTTTGGTCGTGCAGATTGAAACCCCCGAGGCGATCGAGAATGTGGAAGCGATTGCAGCCGTCGAAGGTGTCGATGGGCTGTTTCTTGGACCGGGTGATCTTGGCTTGCGAATCAAAAAGCTGAACGCCGACTTCACGATTGATGAAGCCCGGGCGAAGTTGGCGGCTGCGTGTAAAAAGCATGGCAAAGCGTGGGGACTGCCGGCCGCTGATGAAGCTCAATTGAAACAGTTCGCTGAGGAAGGCGCCCAGATACTGGCCCAGGGTGGCGAATTCATGGCGTTGAAAGAGATGCTGGAAAACGTCTCGCAAAGGTTTGATCGTGCAACAAAATAGGAAAGCAAATTAGGGCGAGTTTATCGTGTACGACGTTTTTTGCGACCGTTCACGAAACTGTCAATCACGACACTGCCCAGGTTGTCGGCTTTGCAGTGGGCCGAAATACCGCCGGTCACCATTGCCATCTTCTCGACAAAGTTCATCAGTTCGAGATAGAAGTAATCTTCAATCAGAGCAAAACTGGAAACATTGATCCCTTCCTGCGCACAACGCTTGGCCTCGGCGAGAGTGATCGCTTCGGTTTGTTGTGAGGGAGGATAAATCAACATGATGTCGCGACCTTCGATGTGTGCCGTCGGTTCGCCGTCGGTAATTACGATGATCTGTTTGTTTTGTGCCGGTTGACGTTTGAGAGTTCGTCGAGCAAATTGCAATCCCGCGTGAATGTTGGTGAAGTGCTCGGGGACAAAGGCGGGGGGATTGTCGATGTTGATTCGCAATCGAACACGCGGATCGAACAGGCTCACTTGTTTGGGAGCCGAGTTCATCAATTGCTTTTCCGAAAGCGCTGCCGCGTAGGTGTAGAAGCCGACAATTTGCAGAAAGTCCCCTTGATACCGTCCTCGCACCAGAGATTGTAAAGCGAACGCCACTTTCTTCGCTTGGGCAAATTTGCCCCAACGTCCCATCGAACCCGACATATCGACCAGCAACACTGTCGCACAATTGGACTGGTATTCTGATTCATGAACAACGAGATCGTCTTCCGCAATTTGCACGGGAGAACCTCCGCCTTGTCGCATGATGGCGTTCTTCAAAGTCTCGTGCATATTGAGATCAGAGATCGGATCGCCGTATTCGTACGGCTTGGATTCTTCGTGTCGTGTTTCACCCGCGCCGCGAAACTCGGTATCGTGCTTTCCAATTTGTCCTTTGCGACTGACGTTGAACAGCTCTTCGAGAGACTTCATCTCGACCCGTTTAATCCCTTTCGGCGTGACGACATATTTCCCTTCAGAGTCTTTATCGATGAGACCCTGTTTCATCAACATTTCGAGGACTTCAGGATTCGTCTCTTCCCAATCCTCCAATTGATCGAGCACCTCATCGCCGTACTGCATCATGTATTCGGTCAGTTGATCGAACAGTTCATCGGCCGATTGCGGCGAGAACTGCTCGGATTCATCAAATTTGGAGAAGCGATATTCAGGCATTGAGTCTCAGGAATTATTGGAGGTTGAAGATTCAGAACTTGAAGCAGAAGTCTCTTTGGGTTTGGGCCAGAGTGCCCCCATGACAAGACCAATGCCGATGCCGACCAGAATGACGTTCCGCCAGCGGATAATGGACACAGGTCCCATTTCGGATGCTTCTGCTTCGGGAGGAGCGATTCCGATCCAGATCAGTCCTGCCAGCATGCCCAGGGCAAAACCGAACATCGCCCCCTTTTTGACGCAGTTCGCACGCGAAAATTGATGGTACTCAGTACCAGAACCTGGAACGCCGGAATTCATAAATCACTCTAAAACAAAAAGATTTGATCTTCAGTCACACATTCGATTTTAAGGGCAGGGATGACTCTGACCAGACGCAAAGCCGTTTTTCTCGTCGGTTTTCTCAAGACAACCCTTTCGATCCCACTCACAATAAGGAGAGTCGGTCGGTTTGTGGTGAGCGAGACCGGGCTGTTATACTTCATAAGACCTCTGCTGTTTTCATCCACTTGAATGAACCCATGAACGAACAGGCTCCTAAAATTCAATCGTCCGGCAAAGAGTTTACGCTCATATTGATCGCCGCTGTCGTGTTGAGTTTTGCGTTTGTGCAATGGTTCAAGTCTCCCCCGAAGTCTGCGTCAGTCGGCGGTGGATTGGCCGTCGGTGCAGAAGCCCCAGTCATTCAGGCCGATTTTTGGGTACAGGGTGAAGCTCCCGATTCAGAAGAGCTTCAAGGAGAAGTCTACGTTGTTGTGGCTTGGGCCACCTGGTGTTTACCCTGTTATGAGGCAGCACCCGAGTTGGTGGAACTGCAACAAAAATTTGCATCAGACGGAGTTCAATTTTTCGGACTGACGGCGGCTGGGCCTCAAGACAAAGAGAACATTCTCGCTTGGCTCGATGATCGAAAGGTGACCTGGCCGAACGGGTTTGGTCAAGCTGCCGTCGATACCTTGATCGCATTTGAGGGAGATTATCTTCCCGGCTTGTGGGTTGTCGGACGGGATGGAAAAGTGTGGTGGAATCGCGGCATGATCGATGACGAATCTTTGGAAGACGCCTTGCAGCGAACTTTGACAGAATCCAAACCAACGACCGCAAGCCCTTCATCAGAAAGCGGAGCCTGACATGTTCTCCGAATTTCTGGAGCTTGCCGCCGATTGGAATTTTCGCGACACCTGGATGGCTACCACGGCGGCACTCGCCGCCATGGCATGTGCGATCCCCGGAACATTTCTGGTCCTCCGCCGACAAAGTCTGATGGGGGATGCACTCAGTCATACTTCGCTCTTGGGAATCATTGGAGCCATCTTGTTTGCCAATGCGCTGCGCGTCAGTGGTTGGATTGATGACGAAACTTATCACGCCACTCGACATGCGGTGATGTTTGGAGGCGCCATGATCATCGGCGTCTTCTCCGCCTTGTTGACCGAATGGATCCAGAAGCTGGGTCGCGTAGAAGCGAGTGCCGCGTTGGGTGTGGTCTTCACCTCGCTCTTCGCAATGGGATTGTTATTGATTCGTTTGGCTCCCAGCGGATTGCACATCGATCCCGATTGTGTCTTTTACGGCACCATCGAGACCAGTGCGATTTCCATCAATGGAGAGCCACCCGCCCCCGCGATTACCAACGGCATCATGCTCATGATCAATCTCACCTTGGTCATCGTCTTTGCCAAAGAACTCAAAATCAGCACGTTTGATCCCGAACTCTCGACATCGATGGGAATCAATTCGCGAGCCATGCATTACGGTTTGATGGCGGCCACCGCCGCCACACTGGTTGCCGCGTTTGAGAGTGTCGGGAACATTCTGGTCATTGCTCTATTGATTGTTCCCGCGGCGACGGCTCATTTATTGACTGACAAATACGCACGCTTGATCGGTATCTCGTTGGTAGTTGCAGGGTTATCTGCATTTCTGGGACATCTTTTTGCCATTACGCTACCCGCAATGATTTTTCCACGGCTCGGTTTTGAGAATGTCAGAGATGCCTCCACGGCAGGCATGATGGCGGGAACCTGTGGCATGCTGTTTCTGATTGCCGTACTTTTCAGCCCGCGTTACGGAATTGTGAGCCAGTTTTTTGAAAGAGCGCGTCTTTCGGTAAAAATTGCCGGAGATGACCTTTTGGGACTTCTTTACCGGATCGAGGAATCGCATCTGGAAGAACGCCAGGTTGGGGCGATGGAACTTGTCCGCCGACATCTCGGTTTGGGGTGGTTCATGTCCCGTCTGGCCGTGGTGACTCTCAGTCGTCACGGACAGATTGTCTCTGACCCAAGTGGTTATCATTTAACGGATAGCGGTCGTGTCACGGCCCGCAAACTGGTCCGATCCCACCGTCTCTGGGAAGCCTATATGGCGAAACATTTTCAGCTTCCCGATACCCATTTACATGCTACTGCGGCCCGCGTCGAACACTACCTGAATCCCGAAATTCGCTCCCAACTCGAGGACGAACTGGAAACACCCGAAGCCGATCCTCATGGCCGGGATATCCCGCAAGAACAACGCCTGACGGACGACTGATTCCAAGAATCATTCATTTTTTTGGCTCGGGCGCGCCGATTGCTATAGATGCGAGTGTTGAAATTGACTTAACATTCGCTCCGCACCAATGACGCACTTCTGAGAGATCGAGCGTCATCCTGAAAATACATTGTTCATGATGAACGGTGGCAGGATGTCACGATGACCTTGCAAGGAAGGCGAGGTGCCGTATGAAGCGTTGTTCGCATTTGTCGCTCATGAGCGCGGCCCTGTTAGCCGTCTCGCTCACTCTCCAGGCTCAAGAGCCACCCACATCACCGGGACCGCTCTACATTCAAGCCCTCCATGATCACGGCTTGTCGACTAATCTCGACGATCTGTTGCAATACATCGGCAGGCTTCATCCCGGTCACCAGGATCAACAACACGTGCAACAGTTGATCGATCAACTGGGGGCAGAAAAGTTTCATGATCGGCGCGAAGCGATGTTCGCACTCAGTGAAGCTCCCGAACTGACACAAGTTAAGCTGGCTATTGCCGAAGTCCATACCGATCAGGAAATTCGCCGACGAGCGCGCTCGCTTCGCAAGAAACAACGTGCCGAAGGTGATTTCGTCCTCTTCGCCACGTTACGAACATTACGATTGCATGCGTCACCGCGTGCGGTCCCCATGTTGATGCCCTTGATCCCGCAACTGAACGACGATTACCTGCGACAAGAAGCACGAGAAGCTTTGCTCGCCAGCGTCGATCTGACGGTCGAACACGAATTGTTGATGGCATCCGATTCGGAAGATGTCGCAATCCGCGAAGTAGCCCTCGTTGCCTTGGGACGCATCGACTCTCCTTCGTCTCAACCAATGTTAGAAAATTGCCTTCGTTTGGCAGATGACAGATTGGCATTGTCTGCCGCCGAAGGACTCGCCTGGTCTGACCCCGGCAAATCGCTGCCAACACTCATTCGGCTACTCAATTCCCCCTCGTTCTCAATTCGACATCAGTCGGCCACATTGTTACAGACGATTACCTCGCAACAGTTCGGCTATGCGCCGTACGCAAACGTCGACCAACGCCAGAAAGCTCGAGAACTATGGAACAACTGGTTGACGACCGACTCGGAAACTCATCGTCAACTGATCCCCCTGCAACAACGCAAACAACGAACAGGTCGAATATTGTTGTGCCTGTTCCGCCCCTTCACAGTCGCCGAGATCGATGAGTCGGGGAATTTTGTCTTTGAATCGGACCTCACCCGTGCCGCGTGTGGGGGAGAAGCCTGTCTGACGAACGGCCATCGTGTCTTTGCCGACTGGGAACGTAAGTCGCTCATTGAACTCGATGCTTACGGCCAACTGGTCCAGGAACATAAACTCCCCGGCATCCCCAACTCGCTGCATCTGTTAGATAACGGCCACATGCTGACCAGCTTGTACAATCGTAACTGCGTTTGTGAAATTTCGACCGACGGCACGTTGATTTGGGAAGCGAGTGTCGAAGGCCAACCTTCCGACGCGAGACGACTCAGTAACGGCAACACCCTGATCGCCGTCAACAATCGGCATCACGTGTTAGAGATCAATACCGCCGGTGAAACGGTCTGGGAATTAAAGAACGAACAGGTTCGTTGTCCCGAATCGGCCCGACGACTCGAAAACGGCAATACACTGATCGCCTGTGGCCGCGATGGTTGTGTGAAAGAGTATAACCCGCGTGGAGAAGTGGTCTGGCAAGCCGACAAACTTCCGATGGCCTACGATGCCATCCAATTAGACAACGGTCACTTGCTGATCGGTTATCAATCCGGCTTGAGAGAACTCGATCGCGGCGGGAATGTGATCCGCGATTTAAAAGTCGGCGTCGTCCGCCGCATGCATCGCTATTGAGTGGATCGGTTGAGTCGAGATTCTGGCTCCATCAGGATAAGTTGAAACCCCAATCAATTGGAAATTATAAAATATCTTCATGTTTGAGAAATTCGAGAGCAGTTTTGTCAACAAAGTTTATCGAAGGGTGATTGCCTTCTAATCGCTTACGCTGAGTTCCTTTAATCCTGAAGCTTGTTCCGTAACATTATTTTTGGGGTAAGCTGCGTTTGTCGCCTTCCTTTGCGTATCCGAGCATAGGAGAAAATCCTAGTTTTCGCATGTTTTCCGAATTGTAAGCAAAACCTAAAAACACAACATTGTCAGACCAATCTATTAACTCTCTTGCTCGAAGAGATAATTTGTCACTACGATTCGTTTCATGGACGACTTTGATTTGATTTGCAGCGGCACGCAATTGATTGAAAGGAATTCTGTAGTTTCCATATTTGATCATCACTTACTCAGGAGTGTTTTCCCACTCCAAAGCTCCGAGTTTACCGTGAATATGGTGAATAACTTTTTTCTTGACGATCTGGCTAGCTTGCTCAGGATCATATGCGTATTTGTTGAGCAGAGTGTAATAAAGAAAAAACTCGAAACTTCGATCGTAGTTGAAAGTCACGATGAGAAATTGAGCTTTTTCAAACTCATCTCTCGTGTTACCACACAACCCCAAGAGATATTGTGCCCACGTTTCAGTGCGGAACAAGTTGGAATGGGCTTCTGCTTTCAAGATGTGGTAGGCCAATACGAGACAGCCAACATCTCGTAAATCTGGCCAGTTGACGAGCCATTCATCAATTGAATAAACAGGCGAGTTGTGGAACTTGTCGCAAAACTCTTTCAAGTCTGGTTCGAGCTTGTAAACGGCTTCAAGCCCCTCCAGTACATTGCCGGGAATAGATTTTGTCCCGCCTGCCTTGAATGAACGGTAGTCCGAATGCACCTTATCTTTCCCATCTGTCACGCTTTCAGATAAGTTTTGGATGTGTTGATAGGATGACAAGCCGCGTATATTTTCACGAAGTTCATTCCCTGTCGGAAAACCAAAGTCGACACTGGCACCGGCTCCGAGAATGAAAAGCGTTTTCTTTCCGTCGAACATGCTTGCTCCTGAAATATGAAAATTCGTTTCGCCGAAATGGTAACGGATCGGGGCTGAAAATAGATCTCAGAAAAATCGATTCGAGAAATACTGTGGACGAATCTGCGTGAGAGTGATCCAATGGCTTCTTTCATGCGTTGAGATTGTAACTATTCCTTCAGACTGTGAGAGACCAATGTATCCCAAGAATTACTTCGATCTGTTTCCCGCATTTCCTCGGGAGAACAGTGTTTTTGTGGCAATGAGCTTCGCCCCTCAGTTTCAGAGTCGTTACGACAATGTGATCAAGCCAGCAATCGAGAGCGTCGATCATGAAGGGAGCAGGCTGGAACCGATTAGAGTTGATGCAAAAAAAATCAGCGATTCAGTTTTGACAGAAATACTGACAGGCATTGGGAACTCAAAGCTGATATTTGCTGATATCACCAGTCTTATCGAGATCAATAACCGACCTTATAGAAATGAAAATGTAATGTATGAAATCGGCATAGCAACTGCCATGAGGTTGCCTGAAGAAGTGATATTGTTTCGATCAGATCAAGAGCAGTTGTCTTTTGATATTGCCAACATCCGAGTCAACTCCTATGCGCCAGATGAGAATATCGCGGATGCAACTGAATCTGTGACAGCAGCTATTCGAGAAGCGATATCTGAGACTGATCTTAAGAAAAACTTAGCAGTCAAAAATGCAATATCACAGCTAGATGAGGTTAGTTTGAGGGTGATGCGATTGGCACAAAAAGAAGGATTTGCTTTGTCGGCAATCGATTCTAAAGACAAAAAGATCCCTTTTCACAGTTATTGTTTGAGTATCAATAAGCTTCTCGAACTCGGAGCATTGACTACTGAATTTATAGATTTGTCTGAAGGTGATAATGTCCAAAAGCCAGCTTTAATCCATAAGCTAACTAGTTTTGGTCATGAGCTTGTCCTAGGGATTGTAATACAATCCAACATCACTGATCCCATGGTTGTCAAGAATTTGAGCGACTTAGGGCATGATATGACAAGTGTTGTCGAGAGGCTCGATAGAAAAGTAGATTAAGATTGCTTGGTTCTTCACGGATTATCGTGGGTGAAGCCGTTTCGGCTGGCCTTTTCACTGGCACCCAGCGCTTTATAGAAACTCTTCATCGCGCTCAAAGCGACATCTTCTTCGTCGGCGATTGCGCGAGGGACACCTTCTAGCTTCTTCCTCGCATATTTGACTAACCGCGGAAAACATTTCTGCCATAAGTCGTTCGCAGCGTTTTCATCTCCTGTTTTCAGGAGATGAATGACCTGAGTGATCGAATGAGTTTCAGTCACCGCTTCAATCTCCCTCTTTAAAATGCGATTGACCTATCATGTCTCGCGAAAGAAATGAAAGCAAACAGAGAATTGCCCAGTCGCGTCCTCAATCCTCACAAAATACTCCACACATGACATGTCTTTATAACCCGATATCACGTTCGTTCTGAGCGCGTTTGCGAAACCGTCCGGGGGTTTCATCGGTCTCTCGTTTGAAGACGACGCTCATGTATTCGGGGTGCTCGAAGCCTGTCAACTCGGCAATACGGTCGAGAGGAAGGTCGGTCTCCATCAATAACTCTTTGATCCGCTTGATCTGCTGATTACGGATTTCACTTTGTGGTGAGCGTTTGATGTATTTGCGGAACCGACGTTCCAGCACACTTCGCGAAAGCGGGATCTCTCGTAATAAATCTTTGACCGTGATTCCGTGACAGGCATGCTGTCGGATGAATCGAACCGCTGACGCGATTTGTGGATCTTCAATCGCTAAGACATCGGTCGATTGACGAGTCGTGATGCCGAGAGGCGAGATGATCTGCTCATACGGTAACGCCGCGTTCCCTTGCATCTGGCGGTCCAATAGTGCAGCGGCTTCGTAACCGATTTTGCGAGGGTTGGGCATCACAGACGACAACGGCGGTTCGCACATGCCGCAGACAAGTTCATCGTTATCGACACCAATGACGGCAATCTCTTCCGGCACCGAGGCGTTGATTCTTCGACAGGCATCGAGGACATGCTGCCCGCGCATGTCGTTACAGGCAAAGACTCCCAAAGGTCGCGGCAAACGCGAAAGCCAATCGGTGATAGTTCGTTGTTGGTCTTCCCACGATTCTGTTCGAGTGGCCTCCCAAGGAGATTCCAAAACATCAACGGTACAATCGGCTCGCTTTAATGCCTCCCGAAAACCATCCAGCCGACGGGCCGACCAATCGTGTCCGGTAAAGCTGCAATAACCAAAATGACGAAAGCCTCGTTCGAGTAAATGAGTCGCCGCGAGTTCCCCCACTTTTTCGTTGTCAGTCCAGATATGAGGGAGTCCGACATCGCCATAGATATCGGTGAGATCGACGGTCGGAATTTTGAGCTTCTGTAATCGTTGCGCCAGTTCGGGAGTCGTGGAACGACTGATGATTCCGTCCCCCTGCCATTGGTCAATCCATTTCGGCGGTTCGACAATGAGTTCCCGCAAATCGAGGTACATCGACCAGGGACGATGCTCGACGACATAATCGGAAATTCCCCCCAGCACCTCTCGCCCATAAGCCAGAGAAGTTTCCACAATCAACATCACGTGGGGAGGGGACGTTTTCCGGGATTCCACAACAGAACACTTTCGCAATAATTCTCAGAGTCAGAACAGTGTGTTTGCTTCCCTCGCATCATATGAAGAACCATTGTGAGATTTCCAGCGAAATATATCTCAAGACTGATATTCGTTCTCACCTTGCCCACGAATCATCCCGCGGTCACAATGAATGGCGAAATTGGCGAATTCGCGTCATTCTGTCTGGTAAAATCTGGCGGAATGCCGGGTGAATTTTGATTCCCGTCAATCAATGGTTTCAGTTACTGTTCGGTCCGCGTAAACTGAGTCCTCGTCGAGAGAACGACCGATTCCACACCACGGGAGACAAACGTGTTTTCATTAGACGGTCGAGTCGCACTCGTCACCGGAAGCAGCACCGGATTAGGCAAAGCCATCGCCATTGCACTCGGAAAAGCCGGGGCGACGGTCGCGATGAACTATTACAACAACGAAGAACGCGCTGCACAGGCTCTGCAAGAATTCCGGGACGTCGGGGGAACCGGGGAAATGTTTCGTGGCAATGTCATTGATCCCGAAGATGTCGAACGTCTTTATGCAGAGATCAAAGAGACGCTCGGCCCGGTCGATATTCTGGTCTGCAATGCGACTCCCGACCAGCCACAGAAACCGATTGAAGAATACGATTGGCCGTTCTATCAATCGATGCTGGATTTCTTCATTAAAAGCCCGTATCTGTTAAGTCTGGCCTGTTTGCCACACATGAAACAGCAGAAATGGGGACGCATCATCAACATTACTTCGGAAGTGTTCCAGCAGGGGGTTTCTCCCTTCACGGCGTATGTTGCCGCCAAAGGGGGACAAACAGGGTTTTGCCGCTCATTGGCGCGTGAAGTCGCCCCGCATCAAGTGACCGTCAATATGGTCGCTCCCGGATGGATACCCGTTGAACGACACGAAGACGATCCGCAGGAGCTCAAGGACGGTTACTTCGCCAACATTCCGATGCAGCGCTGGGGCGTCCCCGCAGACATCGGCGCAGCCGTCTGTTTTTATGCCAGTCACGAAGCGGCGTTCGTGACCGGACAAACAGTCTCGGTCAACGGCGGAATGACCGTCAATTAGAGACACACAAAAATCAAGACACACTCACACACATTGAATTCCACAACGAGGAACGAACTCATGAAACATTTTTTACTGATCGCCGGGCTGGCCTGTCTTCTTAGTATGTCGGGATGTAATGGTGGTGATGCCGATAGTGAAAAAACCTCGGTCGCTTTTGTCACGAATGGAATTGCGTCGTTCTGGGTTGTTGCCGAAGCAGGAGTAAAAGACGCGGGTGAGAAATTGGATGTCAACGCAATTGTCAAAATGCCCGCCGAAGGAGTCGTCGATCAAAAACGAATATTGGAAGATCTGCTGACTCAGGGGGTAGACGGGATTGCTGTTTCTCCGATTGACCCGGAAGGTCAGCAAGACATTCTGAACGAAGTTGGCGAGAACACACATTACATCACACACGATTCGGATGCTCCCAATAGTAATCGAGTCTGCTACATCGGCATGGATAATTATGATGCGGGGCGTATGGCAGGTGAATTAATTAAAGAGGCGATTCCCGATGGTGGAGAGGTGATGATTTTTGTCGGACGTTTGGAGCAATTGAATGCCAAACTGCGACGACAGGGTGTCATCGACGAGCTTTTGGATCGCGAACCGGATTCTTCTCGTTACGACGAACCGGGAAGTCCCATTGAAGGTGAAAAATATACGATTCTCGACACACGGACCGATGGTTTTGATTTTGCGAAAGCCAAGGCTCAAGCACAGGACGCGATCAATAAGTACCCCAATATGAAATGTATGGTGGGATTGTTTGCCTACAATCCACCTCTGATGCTTGAAGCGGTGAAGGAAGCAGACAAAACCGACGTGATTAAAATTGTCGCTTTTGATGAAGAAGATGGGTCGTTGCAGGGGATTAAGGATGGGTATATCCACGGCACTGTCGTTCAGAACCCTTATCAATATGGATACAAGTCGGTGGAAGTATTGACGGCTCTGGCCAAAGGGGACACCTCAGTCATCCCTGAGGACAAGTTTATCAATATTCCCGCACGTCAAATTCGCAAAGACAACGTGATCGAATTCTGGACCGAATTAAATTCGCTTCTGGGTAAAGAGCCTCCTGCAGGAGCAGCGAAGGCATCTGAGAAAGTCGAGGAATGAAGTATCCTCTGCTCGAAGTTCGCATCGTCACCAAATACTTTCCCGGCGTTGTCGCGCTGAAACAGGTCAGCCTCACTCTCGAAAAGGGAGAAGTGCTGGCACTGATTGGCGAAAACGGGGCCGGGAAAAGTACGTTGATGAAGATCCTCGCCGGCATCCAGCAGCCCGATCTCGGTAAATTGTTTTGGAACGGCAAGGAAGCCAACATCGATTCCGTCGATGCCGCGATGGATCTCGGTATCGCACTCATTCATCAGGAATTGAATCTCGCCGACAATTTGGATATCGGCAGTAATATTTTTCTGGGTCGTGAACCCCGCAATAAGCTCGGCATCATTAACCGTCGTCAAATCCTTGAAGAGTCCATCAAAGTTCTGGAGCGGGTCGGGCTCGATTTTGATCCCAACACCAGTTTGACACGACTCTCAATTGGTCAGCAGCAACTGGTGGAAATCGCCAAAGCACTCTCCATGAATGCCAAGATTTTGATCATGGATGAACCGACGTCGTCTCTTTCCTCGAAAGAAACGGCACGTCTATTTGAAGTCGCCAAAGACCTCAAGCAACAAGGCGTGAGTGTCATTTACATTTCTCATCGACTGGGAGAAGTGAAAGAACTGGCCGACCGTGTCGTGGTTTTCCGCGATGGGCAAAATTCGGGAGAACTTTCCAAAGAGGAAATTTCGCACGACCGGATGGTGCAGTTAATGGTCGGCCGCGATGTCTCCCGACTTTACGAACGGACTTCACACGCACCGGGGGAAGAAGTTCTGAAAGTGACCGACCTGGCTACTCCCGCGTTTCCAGGTCAGAAAAATAGTTTCTCGATTCGGGCGGGAGAAATCGTCGGCATGGCGGGTCTTGTCGGCGCGGGGCGTACCGAACTTCTGCGAGTTCTGTTTGGCGTTGATGACGCCGTGAGCGGAGCTATCGAAGTCGGTGGAAATCCATGTCATTTCCATCACCCCAAAGATGCCATCGATGCGGGCATGGTGCTAGTCCCCGAAGACCGCAAGGGACAAGGACTGGTGATTGACTGGCCTCTCGATATGAATGGGTCGCTGCCGGGGCTCGATCAACATCTGAAGCGAAAAGCGTTTATCGACAAGAAACATGAAGTGCAGACCGCCGAGACGATGATCGGCGACCTCAACATCAAAACTCCTAACCGCAAACAGATTCTGCAATTCCTCTCGGGAGGCAATCAGCAGAAAGTCGTGTTGGGGAAATGGCTTGCGCTGGAACCGAAAATTCTGTTGCTTGACGAGCCGACCCGAGGCATCGACATCGGAGCAAAAGAAGAAATCTATCACCTGATGGACAAACTCGCCGCTCAGGGATTAGCGGTCCTGTTTGTCAGCAGCGAACTGGAAGAGATTATGGGCGTTTCCGACCGGGCTCTTGTCATGCACGAAGGCAAAATTACCGGCGAACTTCCCCGCAGCGAACTTTCCGAAGAATCCCTCATGCAACTGGCCACCGGACAAGAACTGGCCGCCACACACTGAACCATCTCGCGTCTCCTTGAAATTGATTTCGACTCATGAAAAAACTGCTCGGCATCACCGGATTGTTCATTGCGATCTTCGCGTTCACTGCGTATCAGCAAGAGAACTTCGTTTCAGCGAGAAACATTGAAAACCTGCTGGACCGGACCGGTCTGTTGGGAATTTTGGGAGTGGGTGCTGCGTTCGTGATTATCACAGGCGGTATCGATCTTTCCATCGGATCGGTCGTCGGTCTTGTCGGTTGTTTATTACCCATGTTTGTAATCGATCAAGAGATGCCCGTTCCACTGGCGATTTTTCTGGTCATGTTGATCTCGGCGGGCATCGGTCTTGCGCATGGATTACTCATTACGAAGCTCAAACTCCAACCGTTTATCGTGACTCTTTGCGGATTGTTAATCTATCGCGGCATTGGTCGATTTCTCACCGCCGACCAAACGATGACATTTGGTGAACAACATAAGGGATTGCGAGAATGGGCAACCGGGAATATTGATCTCCCGATGTTAACCGCCAGCAAGGGGTTCAGTCTGCCGATGCCGTTTTTGATTTTGTTTGTCTTGATGATCATCGGCTCGATCTTTCTAAATAAAACCGTCTGGGGACGGTATCTTTTGGCACTGGGACGAAACGAACAAGCCGCCCGTTACAGCGGTATTAAGACAGAGCGACTCACCATCCTGGCATACGTCATTTGCTCGACGCTGGCTGGATTCGGAGGAGTTCTTTTCATGCTCGATCTCAATTCTGTTCAACCATCGAGTCATGGGAATTTCTACGAATTGTATGCAATTGCGGCTGCCGTGTTGGGAGGATGCTCTTTGCGGGGCGGTGAAGGTTCGATCGTGGGAGTCGTGATTGGTATGGGGGTTTTACAAGTGTTGAAAAGCGCCTCTCTCTTTCTGGAAATTCCTGATCAACTGGAATTCACCATCATTGGCAGCGTCATTTTGTTAGGTGCCATCGTCGATGAAGTGGCCAAGCGGGTTGTTCATCGCATGCGACAGGCGAAACAGCATAGTTGATCACACCGATCAGACAGAATGGCCCCGATGAAATTCATTTATCAATTTCCCGGCCTGTTGCTATTCGTGTCATTCGTGGTCAGCAATAATCGCCACATCAACTGGAACACTAATAGACGCTGATCTTCACTCATCAGGCTCAGGCCAGTGCCTGAGCGATTATGAGTGGTGTTGAGTGACAATGAGCGTTCCCTTCTCCTCCCTATTTTGCCGGCGTTCATTTTGCTTCTCTGCGCCGCCGCTGCGCGAGTCTCTTTTGTCTACGAGAGTGATTCGCAAGGATGTCCTGAAGTCATCTGGGGCTATGTTTGCGTTTTGTTCTTTGAACGCGACAAGCGAAATCAAACTCCATTCTGAAACCTGGGTCACTCTAGGGCCCCAGCCACACATCCTCTCGGTATTTTTCTTGTGGGGTATCTGCGATATCCGTGTCATCCACGCTTCTTTTCATTTGCAGGCCACAAGAAACACAAAAAGTCACCAAGAGGTTCTTTTGCGACCTTCCCGTTTGTTTGTGGACGAGTTTTGAGCAGCGAAGATTTCGTTTCACTTTCTTCGCGCCTTGGTGCCTTGGCGTGATTCTAATATCAACAGAGAAATGTGTCATACAACGGGTGGTGGGGACGCTCTGCGCAACAGAAGCCCCCGTGAGTGGGAAGCTTCATAACCATTCGATTTGTCGGATTACGACTCCTCGACTAATTCGACCTACAATGTGATGTCGCACAATAACGGCTCACGCATGCGGCTTCATTTTGGAGTGCTCCGGCTTGACGGAGCTATCTTTCTCAATTCACGTTGACTGAGGTTTCGCTGCTGGAATGAGAAGGAAAGCGGTGCCGGGGCACCGCACTCCAAAGCGAACTGCTTGTTGTCATTCGTTTGATTCGGGTCATTCGTGGTTTAATGCTGCTCACATTCCAACAATGCGCTCCAGAACCATTCGACATCGCTCATGCCGACATGCGTAAGCGAAGGCCGCCGAGTGCGCGAGAAAAAAGCGTTTCCTTCATGTCGGCCCACGACAACGCATTCACTTCTTCATTTTTTATCTGCGAAAATCCTATTTCCCACTGGCAAAGCCGGTGGCACACAACTCCTGTTGATTGGATAGCTCTGGAGGCTCACACCGTTCGTCCCCAGCTACACAAGAGTAGATGTCTCTACAAGAATCGACGCCAGCTGGCGTATTTTTGTTGAGAGAGCTGACGGTCGAGAGCCGGGTTACGGGCCGGCTTCGAAGGACGGGAAGTCAGTTTCATGCTCGCTTCGTTGGGTGTTCTTCCCCCTTTGCGAACATTGCATTTCAAACATGCCGAAACAATATTCTCCCAGCTCGTTTCACCGCCTCGACTGCGAGGCATCACATGATCAAGCGACAGGCTGCTATAAGGGAATGTTTCACCACAATACTGACACTGATGGTTGTCACGCAGAAACACATTCTTGCGATTGAACTTCACGATATTGCGTGGGATGCGGTCGTAGTTGGTGAGTCGAATAATGCGCGGAACTTGCACAACAAAATTGACCGAGCGAACCCATTCGTCTTCATCGTTGTAGTCGTTCAACTCTTCTCGAATTTGGCTCTGCTCGACCCAACCTTCGAAGTCATAAACCATGTAGGCGTCGTTTTCGACATTGACGACTTCCGCAGCATTTTTGCAAAGCAGACAGAACGCTTTTCGAGCCGACAGTACGTGGATCGGGCTATAGAATTTATTGAGCACCAGAACATTGGAGTTCAGCGCTGTACTCTGCCCCGCAATCATGATCTCTCCCGTCGTCCCTTAAACACGGTTTCGTGAATTATCGACACCTGCTGCTGACAAACCACGATGATGACATCCCGGCGAATCTCTAAAGCAGAATGTCCTCTTATCCTGCCGGGATCTATTCCCTAAAGCAAGATCAGTTTTGCACATGCGCAATCACAGCGCAGGAATTTCCCCGTTTGCCGAGGAACTGTGAGAGAACCGTGAAGAAGCGGCGAATTTCACACCCAATATTGAAAATCAGGCGTCAGCCGCCATCCAAGGCAAAGGCGCGCCGGCTGCCGGCAAGCGGACCAATTCCACCCCGGTCACTTCCGCGTGATCGGCAATCTCTTGCATCGCTTCAGCCGAAGGTTCGGAATCGATATTCAATACGGCAACACTATCGCCACCCGGTTGATCGGAACAACGTCCTAATGCCATGTTGGCAATATTCACGCTGTGTTTACCGAGCACCGTACCGATGAATCCGATGAGGCCCGGCACGTCGCGGTGTCGGTAAATCAGCAACATACCGTCGAGATATGCTTCCATCGGGAAGTTTTCGAGTCGGACCAAACGCAGAAAATCATTGCCGAACATTGTGCCAGAAGCGGTCAGTTCGCGATCTCCGGTAACCAGAGTCGCAGAGATCATCGTCGAAAACGCACCAACTTCGGTCGATTTTGTTTCGGTGATCTCAATGCCTCGCTCGCGAGCCATCATCTCGGCGTTCACAATGTTGACGCTATCATCCAACGCCGCGGTCAACAGTCCTGCGGCAAAGCTGGAGGTAATCAAGCCGGTCTTCTTGGTCGCTGCTTCGCCACGATAATGGAGTTGTGCAGATTTCAAACCACCCTTATGTCCCTGTTGAGCAAGCAAGAGGCCGAGGCGGTATCCCAAGTCGAGATAGAGCTTCAAATCTTCCATCTCGGCACCAGAGACCGGAACCATATTCACAGCGTGACGAACTTCTTTATTGATCAGATAACCGATCATAATGTCGGCGGCTTCTTCCGCGACTAACTCTTGAGCTTCATCGGTCGAAGCTCCCAAGTGAGGAGTGCAGAGAATGTTGGGCGTTTTCAGCAGTGGAGATTCGGGATCGAGTGGTTCATTGACATAGACATCGAGAGCGGCGCCCGCCACGTGTCCCGAGTTCACTGCTTCCACCAAATCTTCTTCGTTGATGATTCCACCACGAGCGCAGTTAATGAGCCGCACGCCGGGCTTCATGTTTTTCATTCGCTCTGCATTGATCAGGTTTCGCGTTTCATCAGTCAGCGGCGTGTGGACGGTGAGATAATCGCAAACCGTGGTGACTTCATCGACCGTATCGACCAACTTGATGCCCAGATCGGCGGCTCGTTCGGGAGACATGAAGGGGTCGTAACCCACGACCTGCATCTCAAACCCGAGAGCTCGTTGAGCGACCGATTGTCCGATGCGTCCCAAGCCGATGATTCCCAGAGTCTTGCCGGCGACCTGAGAGCCGGTGAACTTGCCCCGTTCCCATTTCCCGGCTTGCATGCTGGAATGGGCAGGACCAATATTGCGAGACAGCGACAGCATCAATGTGACCGCATGTTCGGCGGTACTAATTGTGTTTCCTGCCGGCGTGTTCATCACGACGATTCCCTCGCGGGTCGCCGCTTCGCGGTTGATATTATCGACCCCAACTCCCGCCCGGACAATCGCCTTGAGTCGTTTCTGGCCTGCCAGAAGTTCAGCCGTCAGCTTGGTTCCACTGCGGATAATGATGCCGTCTGCCTCTTTCAGAGCCTCTCGCACTTCCTCGGGCGACAAGCCGGAACGAACATCGAGTTCAATCCCTTCACAATCTTCGAGAATTTTGAGCCCGGCAGGGGAGAGACTATCGGTGACAAGGACGCGTGGCATCGTCTTGTGCTTTCTGGACTTAGGTTGTTTCTGGTGAGTGAAAGTTGGGCAATCGACATCGTCGCCCGCAGGCTCACTCCATGCTGTTTGGATTATCATAGCATACCGACCGCGAGAGCGGCATCAAGGCAACCGCCAGATCTCGTCAGAATGGTCTATTGGGGATGAAGTTGGAGTCTCGATTTTCATCTCTCGCTCGTCGGACAATTTTGGTCGCAGGTAGCGAACAGTGATCTCGAAGTGACCTGAATCCATGCGATTCAATCTCACCTCCTCGGGCGGAGGGGACGATTTGCGTAGCAAAAGCCCTCGTGATCAACATCCCACCGTGCTTATGCCGACAGCACAGTGTCGGCCTGCGACAATGCTCCATCTATCAGTTCCCGATCTGAAAGTAGGGTTCTCTCTTTTCAAACGAGAAATCCTTGCAGATGTCGATGATTCTCGTGAAGATAAACCCACACACCCACTTCACACATTCATCGTCGAGGCCAGTCATGCCGGTTACTATTCGCTCAATCACTCTCTTATTTGCTGCGTGCCTGATGACCGCTTCCATCAGTTGCCAACCAAGCGGCGAAGAGACCGACACGCCACCGGTTGGCGAACACGATCACCACGATGAAGTCGAACACACACCCAGCGAGGAAGCTTCCATGCGTTCAGAATCAGAACCGTACGGCGAGATGCCAGATGGTACACCCATCACTCAATATTATTTGACCAATGGCAACGGCATGACAGTGAGTGTCATCGATTATGGAGCGATCGTCACTTCGGTCATTGTCCCCGACAAACACGGCAACGCCGAGAATGTGACTCTGACCCAAAAAGATTTGGCGGGCTGGCTGGAAAGTGCTCCCTATTTTGGAGCCGTGGTGGGGCGATATGCCAACCGTATTGCGGGCGGAAAGTTTTCTCTCGACGGCGAAGAGTACACTCTCGCTACGAATAACGATCCCAATCATTTACACGGCGGTTTGAAAGGTTTCGATAAGGTTGTCTGGCAGGCTGAGTTGATGGAGACAACCGATGACCGTGCGGGTGTTGTGTTACATTACACGAGTGCGGACGGAGAAGAAGGTTACCCCGGCACATTGAAAGTGGAAGCTCGCTACATCTTGACTGCCGACAACGAACTACGGATGGAATACACGGCGACCACCGACAAGAAAACGGTCGTCAATCTGACCAACCATTGTTACTGGAATCTCGGCGGTGCCAGTTCGGGAACCATTCTCGATCACAACGTCACGTTGCATTGCAACAAGTATCTTCCCGTTGATGCGACTGCCATTCCGTCTGGTGAACTCGCAGCAGTTGCCGGGACTCCGATGGATTTCACTACGCCTCATGTTATTGGTGACCGGATTGATCAAGTTGAAGGGGGTTATGATCATTGCTGGGTCATCAACGGAGACGCCGGGACGTTACGTCCCGCCGCCAAAGTGGTCGATCCCGAAACCGGTCGCGTGATGGAGATCAGCACCGATCAACCCGGCATCCAGTTTTATACGGGGAATTTTTTGAACGGCGAGCCAAGTAACGGCGGCTTCAACAAGAACGAAGGCTTTTGTTTAGAGACACAATTGTTCCCGGATTCACCCAATCAGCCGGACTTCCCCTCTTCGGTGCTTGAACCAGGACAAGTCTACAAACATACGACCGTGCATCAGTTTTCGGTCGTGGAGTGAATGCGTTGTTGCATGCCGACACTCTGCTGTCGGCATGAGCAATGTCGAATGGCTCAGAAGGATCACTGGTTGCCGAAGTAGTAGTTGACTTGCAGATTGGCTTGCCAATCGAAAAAGCGGTCCGATGGATGCGGGCGAACAGCTCCACTGCGAGTTAAATCCGACCCATCGCGAACCGGCAACACCATACCGGCCGTGATCGTCGTGCGGTCGTTCATGATGGCCGTTAAACCGGTCGTCAGATTCAATTGGTCGGTCTCTCCGAATACTCCAGGTAGAGCAGGAGAAGTAGGCCCTTGATAAGGCTCGAATGTGCCTGTGTAATGGATCTCGGTTTTGGCTTGCAAACCGGTCAATCCCGAGCCTCCCGTGTTGCGATACAACCAGTAACCGAGTTGAGCATCGAGATCGAAATAATTCGGTTCTCGTAAAGGAAGATCAGGGCTGCTTGTAGTGAAGTCGTCCGTTTGCAGACGGTACGATGCGAAGGCCTGAAAGAAGAGGTCGTCGTTCAAATTGATGAGCGTTGCCAGATATGGCGTGACGGCCCAGACCTCGTTGGGAGATGTGAATCCAGAGGTGGAGAAATGGATATCCTCTTTGGTTGGAGCTTCGATTCGCACACCGGCAGAAATCGCTTTACTGTCATTGGCCAACAGCAGGGCTTTCAAACCAAAGGCGATGTTTTGTAACTCCACATCGGAACCTTGCAACCCGACTGTGTTCGGAACCGACGATTCCGGTCCATAAGAAAAGGGAACCAATAATTCCACAGAGACGTTGCCATTGAAGAGTGTCTTTTCCAGACCGAGTTCGTAATGGGAAAAGTCGCTGTCGTAATCACGGGCATTGGCTAAGATATCTTTGGCTATGGGCACATCATTCAGAAATTTATAGTTAAAGAAGACCCGATTCTGGGGAATGGCTGAATTGTTCTCCGCTACGCGGGAATAAAAGTTGGGGAAAAGATGGGCCTCAAAATTATCACTTAAACTAAAAGGCACACCCAATGACGAGCCGCCGATCATGGTCGGTGCGGGCGCTGTGCGGCAACCGCAACTGTGTGACCGACAGCCGGACGTGTGGCAAGTGTCGTCGGTACAATCGCTGACGGAGGTGTCGCAGGCCGGTTCGCCAAAGAGGTGACTGACCGGTTGCAGTTTCTGAAACAGTTCCAGGGCCTCTGCCTGTGATGAAACACCACAGACGAGCAACATGAGCGCGGAGAGGGTGAGACGCATGATCGATTCCATTCGTGAAAAATTCTCTTTTTGCCTGAGACGCCCACAGTCATCAGGGACACAACATGGGTATTCTCCCCACTCAACGACCATCGGCGGCTTCTCAATGCAACATAACGATCACCTCCCGCACAACCGTGCTAACCGGCAAGGTTTGACATTGGGGGCCGTCCACACGGGCGAAAATCGTTTCAAAACTCTTTTTGACACGGGGAGCAAAGATCTGGTATCATCAAAGTCGATTGATATGTAGGGCCCGTCCCGATTCATCCCGCCTGATTTTCGGCCTCTACAGTTGTTGACCCGCCTTTTGATTTCCGTATGGATCCCGCCATGAAGTCCATCTATTGCCCCGGACCGCAATCACGCCGATCATTCCTGCAAGCCGGTTTTCTCGGTTTGGGAGGTCTCGGCTTGAGTGATTTGCTGCGTCTTCGCGCTGCCGCCAAAGAGACAACTCCCGCGACAGAAGAGAACCCGGCCGTCATTCTGATCTGGTTACAGGGCGGGCCGAGTCATCTCGAAACGTACGACATGAAGCCGATGGCGCCGCGCGATTATCGCGGTGAATATAATCCGATCCCGACCAATGTTCCCGGCATCGACATTTGCGAAAAGTTGCCACTCCACGCGAAGGTGGCCGACAAGTTTACGATCATTCGTTCGATCTCTCACAAGTTCGCCAATCATGCCGGTGGTGCGGGGCGTTTTCTTTCAGGCCGTGATCCACTGCGTCCGCTCGAACCAACATCGCAATTTCCGACTCTGCCGACGATCATCGGGAAACTGAAAGCGGGCGACACCAGCGGAGTTCCTCCTTATGTGGCGAGTGCAAACAGAGTGTACGGTGGTGGAAGTTCGTACTTGGGGGAATCGGCGTTGCCGTTTGTCGTTTCTGCCGATCCGAATGTGGACAATTTCACTGTCCCCAATCTCGCGCTGCATCCGAAATTCAAAGGGGACCGCTTGAATGACCGGATGAGTCTGCTGACTTCTTTCGACAATATGAAGCGGGGCGTCGATCTGAATGACTCCGCCTCGGCCATGGATGAATTTAACGAACAGGCGATGAGCATCCTGACCTCCGACAAAGCTCGCGAAGCGTTTGACATCGCCCAGGAAGATGACGCGACTCGGGAAAAATATGGTCGCCATAAATGGGGTCAACGTGCCCTGCTCGCCCGTCGTCTTGTTGAAGCGGGTTCGACATTCGTCACCATGCAGATGCAAAACCCGAGCACACCAGGTTCTGCCGGTAACTGGGATATCCACGCGGTCAACGGCCACTTGTATGACGACATGAACGGACGGCTGCCGATCTTCGACAAAGCGGTCTCGGCCTTGATTGAAGACATCTATGACCGCGGGTTGGATAAACGGGTGATGGTGATTGTCTCTGGTGAGTTTGGACGCACGCCGCGCGTGAATCCGCAAAAGGGAACTCGTTCAGGCATCATTCAACCGGGTCGCGATCATTGGCCCGGTGCGATGTCGGTATTGGTTTCGGGTGGTGGAACAAAAACGGGGCAGGTTATCGGTGCGACGACCGCGAAAGGCGAATACGCAAAGGATCGCAAGCTCGAACCGAACGATCTGTTGGCAACCGTTTATCGACATCTCGGTGTCGATCCGTCACAACACTTCTTCGATCATACCGGACGCCCGATGCCGATTCTGCCACACGGAGAACCGATTGCCGAATTGATGGGCTGATTCACAGGCTTCACTCGTCCCGATTCTTTTCTCGCATTAACTCTGGAGGGAAGTCGGCAGGTTCTGAGCCGCGTTTCAAACGCAGGTTTTGTCCCATCGTTCGCTTATGACTGAACGGGACGCGATTCGCTTGCGATGATTCCAGAATCTGATGCAGTTCGTAACGCATTTCTTTGATTCGCTTCGCGTGTTTCGGATCAAAGATCAGGTTGTGTTTTTCTTCCGGGTCTTCTTGCAGGTCGTAGAGTTCATCGATGTCCCAGATGCCATGATATTGGATGAACTTATAACGAGAGCCACGAAGAGCGAACGTGGTCGGCGTTTGTGGGAAACTGTATTCCCAATAATACTCGTACATCAGATATTGCCGCCAGGTTTCAGGATTCCCTTTGCCGGCAGCGAGTTGGAAGAAGCTGTCGCCGTCCATGTGCTCTGGTTTGTTGAGGCCGGCTGCTTCGAGAATTGTGGGAGCGATATCGATGTTGGCGACCACGGAGTCGAGAGTTGTTCCCGGCTTCCATTCTCCCGGACAAACGCCGAGCAACGGTACGCGGATGGAGGCTTCGTAGGCGGTTCGCTTGTCGATCAAGCCATGTTCACCCCATTGAAAGCCGTTGTCTCCCATATAAAAGACAAGCGTGTTTTCATCGAGATCGTTCTCGGCGAGCCAATTTCGCACACGACCAATCGATTCATCGACGGCTAACAACGTCTCACAATAACGGCGGTAATGATCGTCTACCGGCACATCTTTGTGATAAGAAAAATCGACGCCATGCCAACTGTTGCGTTGATTTTTTAACCAGAGTGGTTTGGTTTTGTAGTTGGCTTCGGTGTTGGCCATCGTGGACGGGATCGGCATCTCTTCACCGAGATATTCTCCCGCGTGGCGCTCTGCCGGGAAGAAGTCGCCGTGGACTCCTTTATGAGAGAGATAGGCAAAGAACGGTTTGCCGTCCGCTTTTTGCTTTGTGAGCCAATCGAGACAGTAATCGGTCAACTCGTCGGTGATGTAACCCTTTTGTTTGACGCTTTTCCCATCAATGTTGAGCGACCAGTTCTTTGGTTTTTCGGGAGGATAATAATGTCCTTGCCCGCGAAAGCTGACCCATCGATCAAAGCCGGGACGAGGCGCATCAGAATGTCCACCCATATGCCATTTGCCAAAGTAGCCCGTGTTGAAGCCGGCCTGCTGTAGATATTGTGGAAAGAAAATTGTGCCGTCGGGTGTAGGGACATTATTGTCGACAACACCGTGATTGTGCATATAGAGGCCGGTCAAAATCGACGCCCGGCTGGGTGAGCATAACGATGTCGTCACCATCGCGTTTTTGAAATGGACCCCCTCTTTGGCCATCTTGTCCATCTCGGGAGTTTTCACCCACGGATGACCGAGAAAGCTCATCACGTCATAGCGGTGATCGTCGGAGAGAATGAAGATCACGTTTTTCGGTTTTTGCCCGGCGATTTTTTCGAGCTTCAGATTCGGTTCGAGTGCCGTTACCGGAGAAGAGACAAACAACAGCAAAGTCGTGAGAACTAAACATCGAAACATGGGAGCGCCTTTGCAGAATCAAATGATATTTTTCGAGGAGTCCACTATCCGGCAAATCGGTAGTTGTTTCAACAGTGGTCTGCTGGCAGAATCTGTAGTCCCATTTGGAAATTTATTTCTGTCGAGGAACTCTGTCGAGGAACACTGATGAAACGCTCGATTTTCTGCTCACTGACTCTGATGTTAGTCACGATTCAATGCTCGCTGTTTGCCCAGGATCGTCCTGTGATGCAACTTTGGCCAGACGGTGCTCCCGGCATGATGGGAGACATTCAAAATGATCGACCCAATCTGACCCTCTACAAACCTGAGAAACCGAATGGCTGTGCCGTTGTTGTGTGTCCCGGTGGAGGATATGGCGGCTTGGCCGTGGATCACGAAGGAAAACAGATCGGCGAATGGTTTAACGAATTCGGCGTGACGGCGTTTGTTCTTCGCTACCGGCATTCTCCCTATCGACATCCGGTTCCCTTGAACGATTTGCAACGCGCGATTCGGACCGTGCGTGCCAAGGCGAAAGAGTTTGGAGTCGATCCTGATCGATTAGGGATCATGGGCTTCTCGGCGGGTGGTCATCTTTGTTCGACAGCGGTGACTCATTTTGATCGTGGGGACGCAAAGTCAAAGGATCCCATCGAGCAGCAAAGTTGTCGTCCCGATTTTGGAATCCTCTGCTATCCGGTCATCACATTCACTCAAGATTTCATGCATCGAGGTTCACGCAATAACTTGCTCGGCAATGAACCAGATGAAGCACTCGTGAAATCTCTCTCTAATGAACTGCAAGTCACCAAAGAAACGCCGCCTGTGTTTCTGTTTCATACTTATGAAGATACTGCCGTCCCGCCGCAAAACAGCCTGGTCTTCTACATGGCGATGAAAGAGAAGGGCGTCCCGGGAGAATTGCATCTCTACGAAAAAGGACGACATGGTGTCGGCTTGGCCGCGAGCATTCCCGGCACCAAAAACTGGCCGAAGCAGTTACAGGATTGGCTCACCGTTCGTGGCTATCTCGGCAAATAGCCACACTCTCTCTGGCAATATTTTGACATCATTATTCTTAAGACAGGTTACTGATTGATGCCCACAGACATTTACGCAGCACGACGCAAGAAACTTCTTCGCAAACTGAAGTCTAAAAAATTGGGTGGCATGCTCGTCACCAATGAGACGAACGTCACCTGGTTAACGGGTTTTCGGGGTGACTCCACTTGGCTGCTGATCTCCCCCAAACATTGTCTGTTGATTAGCGATTCGCGATACACAACTCAGATCGAGAACGAATGCCCGGGTCTCGAAATGTACATCCGTAAAAACACGGTGAAGATTTCGGATGCCGCAGCGGTCACTTTGAAGAGTATGAATATTCATACTCTTGCCTACGAGAGCGACGCGTTGACCGTGAAAACTTTCGAAGAGATCAGTTCGGCTCTGAAACTTGTCGAACTTGTTGCACTGCCGGGAGTTCTTGTCGACCTGCGGGCCATCAAAGACGCCACGGAAATTCAGGAGATTCGAGATGCCGTCGATCAGGCACAGCGCGGGCATGCTGTCATTCGAGCGTCACTCCTCCCCGATCAAACCGAGATGGAGATCGCCCACAATCTCGAACATGCGATGCGCAGCTTTGGCGCGGTGGGTGTTGGATTCGATCCGATTATTGCGGTCGGGCTACAGGCAGCTTTGCCTCACGCCCGACCGGGACAATTGAAGATTTCTGACAATGATCTGTTACTGACCGATTGGGGAGCCGAGAGTGCGGGCGGATATCGCAGCGATCTGACGCGAACTTATGTGACCGGGAAGAAGATTTCCAAAAAGTTTGAAAAGATTTATAAGGTGGTTTTGAAGGCCCAATTAACGGCAATCAAAAAAATTCGTCCGGGTGCCAAATGTGCAGATGTCGATAAAGCGGCTCGTACGGTGATCGATCAGGCAGGATATGGAGACTTTTTCGGTCACGGTCTGGGACACGGAATTGGGCTGAATATCCATGAAAACCCGCGATTTTCACCACTTTCAGAGGACATATTGGAACCGGGAATGGTGGTCACCGTGGAGCCGGGAATTTACCTCCCCGATTGGGGCGGCATACGCATCGAAGATGACATATTAGTCACAAAAGATGGCCACGAAGTTCTCACCTCTGTTCCGAACTCCGTGGAAGACATGCTGATCGGTTGAAATCCAGAGCATAACCGCTCATTCTATCGAAGAATTACAGAGATCGGCGGTCCGATGGATCGCGGTACAGAGTGATCTCTCACACGATTCGCGGAATGAGGCCAACATCAATGTCGAAAAGCAGTTCGGGCAATCAGTCCTTCGATCTTGAAAAGCTCAAAGAGCTGATTGAGATGATGGAAGATCATGGTGTAACGGAAGTCAACCTGCGGAATGGCGATGAACAGTGGCGTTTGCGTCGCGGTCCCGCTGAAGTCGTGCAGATGATGCCACAGCAAGCTTCTGCGGCTCCTCCTGCCATGGCGGCACCGGCACCCGCTCCCGCTCCTTCTGGTGGTGAGTCTGCGACACCGACAGCTCCCGAAGGTCCGGTCATCACGGCTCCGACCGTGGGGACATTCTACTCCTCACCTTCACCTGATGATCCCGCCTTCGTGAAGACCGGTGCGAAAGTCAGCCCCGATACGACGGTTTGCTTAATCGAGGCGATGAAAGTCTTCAACCCGATTGAAGCAGAAGTTTCAGGGACGATTGTCGAAATTTTGGTGAAAGACGGTGATGCCGTTGAATTTGGCCAACCGCTGTTTCGCTACCAACCCTGATCGAAACTTGCAGTTGAGATGACATCAACGCATCAATTGGGGGTTCTTTAAGTCCACCCGATTGAGGCAAACAGAACACAAACACGGAATCAGAGACGATATGTTCGAGCGGATTTTGATCGCCAATCGCGGAGAGATTGCATTACGCATCATCCGTGCCTGCCGGGAACTCGGTATCGAAACCGTCGCTGTTTACAGCGAAGCGGATCGAGATGCGATCTACGTTCAACAGGCCGACGAGGCCTATTGTATCGGCAAGGCTCCCTCTAACGAGAGTTATCTGATGATCAATCGCATCATCAGTGCGGCTGAGATCGGGAATGTTCAGGCCATTCATCCCGGCTATGGTTTTCTCGCCGAAAACGCCCATTTCGCAGAAGTCTGCCGCGATTGTAATATCGAGTTCATCGGGCCTCCTCATCAAGCAATGGCCCAATTGGGCGACAAAATTTCTGCACGCGAAATTGCCCGTAATGCAAAAGTGAATTGTGTTCCGGGGACCAAGGGGCTCATCGAAAGTGAAGCCGAAGCGATCAAGATCGCGAATGAAATCGGATATCCGGTTTTGATTAAAGCGACCGCCGGTGGTGGCGGTAAAGGGATGCGAGTTGCCCGCAACGACATCAGTTTGAAATCAGGACTCAAAGCGGCTGCCAACGAAGCCGAAAAAGCATTCAATAATGCCGGCGTCTATCTCGAAAAGTTCATCGAGAAACCACGCCACGTCGAAGTTCAAATTCTGGCCGACAATCACGGCAAAGTGTTGCACCTGTGGGAACGGGATTGTTCGACTCAACGGAAACACCAGAAGCTGATTGAAGAAAGTCCGGCTCCCAACTTACCTCAAACAGTGCGTGAAGATATCTGCAAAGCGGCGGTCCGCTTGATCAAAGAAGCGGGATACACCAACGCCGGGACGGTCGAGTTTATTGTCGATCAGGAAAACAATTACTACTTCATCGAAGTGAATGCCCGCATTCAGGTCGAACACCCTGTCAGCGAAATGGTGACCGGGATCGATCTGATTCAGTCTCAAATTCGCGTTGCTGCCGGTGAAAAACTGAGCATGTCTCAGAAGTCGATCAAAGCCCAGGGATCGGCCATTGAGGTTCGCATCAACGCCGAAGACCCGGATAACAATTTCCGCGGTTGCCCGGGCAAAATTACAAAACTGAGAGTGCCGGGAGGGTTGGGTGTCCGTTGGGATTCTCATGTCCACGAAGGTTACACGATCAGTCCGTATTACGATTCGATGATCGGCAAATTGATCATCCATCGAAACACGCGAGAAGAATCTATTGCCACGTTGAAACGCGCACTGCGCGAGTTCACCATCGAAGGCGTGAAAACCACAATTCCATTGCTGCGAGAAATCCTGAGGCACTCGGCATTTCAGGATGGAAAAATGGATACCACGCTGGTGGAGCGGACCTTCACCGACTCTGAATCTTGATCTGATAATCTTTGATTATTCAGTCACTCGATACATCAAACGTACAAGCAGTCATTATTTCCTCGAGAAAGGTAATTATAGTGGATATCAAACGTGTCGGCATGCTGACCGGTGGCGGCGACTGCCCAGGATTAAACCCCGTGATTCGCGGTGCCGTCCAGACTTTACATAACCAAGGCGTTGAAGTTTACGGCTTGATGGAAGGTTGGCGCGGAGCGTTAGAAGGTGATTACACCGTTCTGACACCGCAAAACACTAGCCATATTGTTTCTATGGGGGGAACGATTCTCGGTTCTTCCCGGACCAACCCGTTTAAGAACAAAGATGATGAAGGGCCCGTCGATCAAGTCATCGCGACGATGTCTGATCTTGGATTGGATGCCTTGATTGCCATCGGTGGAGACGACACTCTCGGCGTCGCCAATAAATTGCATCAGCTCCGGGGATTCAAAACGGTTGGTGTTCCTAAAACCATCGACAACGAC
>Ga0181597_10000184_pt1 | contig 65396 bp, 49 predicted proteins | sample 041ome_5_FD_148647 | JGI IMG/M metagenome (GOLD analysis project Ga0181597, IMG submission 148647) | Coastal salt marsh microbial communities from the Groves Creek Marsh, Skidaway Island, Georgia - 041403US metaG (spades assembly) | ecosystem: Environmental > Aquatic > Marine > Intertidal zone... | reverse complement strand
CGTCGACGAGTCATTCGGCGTCGACGTCGCGCTCGCGTTTCAACAAAACGGCGGCGAGATCTCCATGCGCGAGTTCCTGCCGTTATGGGTAGCGCACAGAGAAGGTTACCGCGACGCGCACTTAGAAGTCGTTCGAAACTTGATAGCTCATGACTGAATCGATCGCCTACACAACGCTCGACGATATTTCTCGCGATGAGAGATAAGATTGTTATCACAAGCTACATGATGCGATGATTATTTTGCTCGTCGGTCGGTCGGTCGATGTAAGAATATCACTAATGGTGTTCGTTCGTCGTCGGTTGGTTTGAATCAAGAAGTACACGGCTCCGACGCCGGCGAATGAAGAATCAAAATCATTCGTCGCGCCGTTTCCCGAAACGAATCGAAGCGCGCGCCTACTTCCCGCGCTTACCCTCCTTTTGAATCACGACCTCGTTCTCATACCTGATACCCTTACCCTTGTAAGGCTCCGGCGGACGCTTAGAGCGAATGATCGCCGCAAAGTTACCAACTTCAACCTTGTCGTAGCCGCTCACGACAACCTCGGTGTTCGACGGGCACGTCACCTGGATCCCCTCCGGCAACTTCATAATCACCGGGTGGGAGTAGCCCAACGCCAAGTTAAGGTCCTTCCCTTGCATGGAAGCCTTGTAACCCACACCCAACAACTTCAGCTTCTTCTCAAAGCCAGTAGACACGCCCACCATCATGTTGTTCGCGAGCGTGCGGTACAACCCGTGACCCTTGCGCGCGTCCGGGGTGTCGTTCGCGCGAGCAATCTTGATCGAGTCACCCTCTTCCGTGAACACCATGGTGTCCGGGAACGACATTTCCAAGCTACCCTTCGGTCCCTGCGATGCGGCGCGCGGCGATCGATGCGTTCTCGTCAGTCTCTTCGTCTCTTCGCCGTCCGACGCGCGCGGAAAACCCTACAACCTCAAGCCCTGGTCGCGTGGGATTGGGTCGTCGTCGCGCGTTTTCCCCCGTCACGCCGTCGCGGATCGCGCGCGTCGATGAAACGTAATCCCTCGCGCGCTTTCCCGCGTCGCGCGCGTCGCATCGCGCCGCGCGCACCTTCACCGCGAGATGGTTATCCTTCAGGGTGTACGTCACCCCCTTCGGCACCGCCACCGGCTGCTTCCCGATGCGCGACTCCTTCGCCTCGATCGTCGCGCGGACGACGGTGCGACCGCGCGCGGTGGATTGCGGGGAAATCGTGGCATCGCCTCGGGCGAACGTGGAGACTTGCGAAGCGAGCATCGCGCGCGAACGTCGGCGTCGCGCAGTGACGCGCGCGGTCGGCGCCGCGCGAGGGTTCGGGACCGCGTCGTCGATTTAGCCATCGGGCGCGTTCACACATGGTTCTCTTTTCGTCTTTTATATTACGCATCGAGCATCGATCCCGAGGACGCCGCGCGATGCGACGCCGCGCCGTCGACGACGCGCACTTCGCGACGGCGCCGTCGCGAACTCATGGCGTCCGGGGAGACGACGAAGACGCTCGTGATGCGCCAGACGCAAGAGGCCGTGGGAAAGAGTGCGTCCCGCGTCGGCGCGCGTCGAACGAATGAAGGATGGGAAAACTCGACGGTTCGTGTGCCCGAGAACGAGTGACTGACGCGGACGAACGACGCGCGCGAGAAAGGTTTGAGCGAGCTGCAGAGACGAAAACGCGCGACGCTGGCGCGGATCGAGGCGAGCGCGCGCGATGGAGAGACGCTCCGACGACGGGTGAAGGAGCTCGAACAACGCGTGGCGCGGGACCGCGAGCGCGTCAAGGCGTACGACAAAGTCATTCAAGAGGGTGAATCATCGCTCGATCGCATACTCGAGAGCTCTGAATTTTTGTTGAGCGCGCTCGCTCGCGAGACGCAAACGTTCGAGGACGACGAGGACGACGTGGAGGAATGACGTGATTACAACTCGGCGGAACCCATCGCCGAGGCGTACGCCTCGGAGATTAAATTTAGCACCTTTTTCGATCGAAGCTGCTTGGCGAGCTTGCGCAAGTTTCGCCCTTTCGAATCTCCTTTCGTGACGTCCGCGTTCGCCTCCAAGAGCATCGACACTAGTTCGGCGTTTTGCTTACGAACCGCCGTGGCGAGCAACGAGTCGCCGCGCTTGTTCGCAAAGTTTGGATCCGCCCCGAGCTCTAACAATATCTTCAGCATGAACGTATTCTCGCGATCCACCGCCCTGAACGTCGCGCTCATCCCCATGGCGTCCGTTTCATCCACGTCCATCCCGCACTCGCGCACGAGATACCGCACGACCTCCGCGTGCGCGTCCGTCTGTCCCCACGTCGCGCGCTGCAGCGCCGTAAATCCGTCTCGCGCTCGCGCCCCCGCGTCCACCCCGTGTTCGCGCAACAATTTCACCATGCTCACCTTCCCCGACACCGCCGCCATATCCATCGGCGTGTGCCCCTCGTGATCCTCGCTCCGCGCGTCCGCACCCATCGAGAGCACTTTTTTCGCCGTCGTCTCGTCGCCGCGCGCCACCGCCGTCGCGAGCGCGCCGTACCCGTGGTCGCTCTCCTGTCGGTCGAGCATCGTCTTCAACTCTTCCTCGTCGTACGCCAGCGCGGCGTCATCGAACCACGCCAGGTCACCTCGCACCGCCGCCGTCACCGCCGCGGGCACGCCGTGCGCGCGCGCGACGCGCGAAAACATCGCCGTCGACACCAACACCAGGGCGACGACGACGCGCGATGCGACGCGTTTTCGCGCTCGATATCGTCCCGTTCGCGGCACCGCGCGCGCGTCGAGCGCGTCCGACATATTCGCGTCGCTCGCGCGTCGCGTCGACGCGCGCGCGGGTGGGGTCGTCGTGTGACGTCGCCGATCGCGCGATTCCGCGGTGGTTGCGTCGCGATGCGTCGTCGATTCATCGCCCGCACTTCGCGACGCGGCGCGCGTTGGAGGCGCGATCGCGCGCGCGCGTCGAGAGCGCGCGCGCGCGGTATGACGCGCGCGCAGCAGTTCGGTGCGTGCGCGCGTCGTCGCGATCGAGCGCGATGATGATCGACGCGGACGCACCGTCTCGACGTCGCGCGCACCGACGACGACGACGACGACTGACCCCGCGCGATGTCGCAGGTGGCGTTGGAGCGGTATTACTGAGCGTGTGGTACGCCACGCTTCGCAACGCCGAGCTCACGCCGAGCGCGCGAGCGCTGGTGGTCGCGGTACGACGCTCGACGCGCGCGCGCGCGAACGCGAACGCGAACGCGAACGCGAGACGAAGACGCTGACCCCACGCGCGCGCGATCGAATCCAAATCCACAGGCCCCGATCTACGCCGTCGTTGCGTTCGCGCTGTACTCCGTCGTCGTCATCGCGCGAGGCGTGATTTGGTTCCCCACGTGCGAAGCCGAAGCCGAGGCGCTCGCGCGAGACGTCGCGCGCGCCAGGCGCGAGCTCGCGAAGCGCGGCGTCCGAGTCCACGACGACGACGACGAACGCGAAGACGCGAAACCTACCTCGCGAACGCGCGCCGACGCGCGCGCGAGCGCTCGAGCGTCGACTCGCTCGTAGCCGCCCCGCCGTAGTCGTCGTCGTCGCGTGTAGTCCCTCTCCTTTCCCAGTCACATCTCGAGCGGCGCGCGGCGACCGCGCGGCGACCGACCGACATCGCCAGATTTATCGCACAAACGCGCCCGCGCTCGTATTCGACGTCCACGAAACGCGATGTGATTCAATCTCTGCGAGGGGGGGTCTATCTCGCGGGCGTTCTCGAAACACCCGAAAACGAGGCCCCCTCGAGGGGGGACTCGTTTTTGAATCCTGACTCGCCGATTCGAAAACACCCGGGAGTCAGGCTCCCTGTCGCTCGCGAACGCACGCGCCATCGCGACCGATTTTGGCGGCTCGGTACCCCTCGCGAACGACGCGCGCGCCGCACTTTCCGACGCCCGCGATCGAGGCGCGTCGCATTTCCGACGCCCACGCGTCAACGCACCGCGAGAATCGCGCGCACGCCGGGAAACGCGCGAAGAGCGCACCGAGGAGGCGCAATTAACGCTCGCCGTTGACTGCGAAACGTCGCCGGCGAATCGAATCTAGCTCGCGTTCGGCGCGCGCGACGATCGCGGCGGGTCGACGCGGTCGGCGACGACGCGCGCGCGTGATCGAGGCGCGGTCTCAGCGTCGACGGGACGCGTCGAAGCGTCGCGTCGATCGCACGTTCGAGGGTGACGGCTGACTGGCAAGATTCGGGGCGTCATCGAACGCGCGATGGCTCGCACGCGAGGCGAGGAGCCGGCGGAGAAGTCGGCGACGATCGCGTTGGCTGATATCGCCGCCGCGACTGAGACGATTAAGAAGGCTCACATGAAGAAGGAATCGAAGAAACGTAAGGCGCAATTCGACGTCAGGGCGCCGTTGAGCAAGCGACAGCTGGACGACGACGCGGCGTACGCGGCGTTGATGCACGACAAGTCAAAGGATGCAGACTTGCCGGTGGCGCAGGCTTCGGAGAAGGAATTGCAAACTGTTTCTGATAGTAGCGAGTGGGACGTCAAGTTTCCGGGGCAGAGATTCGGGCAGTGGAGCACGCTCGAGGTGGAACAGATGAAGCGCTCGCTCGAGAAATGGGCCAACGAGCACGGGCTCGCAGAAGATTTCATGAATGGCAACTATGAGTTCTTGTTCAACCGTCGTCAAAAGCAAGGAGGTAAAGGTGCACACTTACCGCTGTCTGAGCGACGCGCGTTTATCGAAGTCGCTCGCGAGACGCCGACAAGAAACGCCAAGCAAATTTACGGCTGGATTTTGAGAAACATGGACAAAAAGTCGAAGTCGGGGAAGTGGCAGAAGGAGGAGACGGAAGCTTTGCTCGAGCAATACACGAAACTGGGCCCGAAATGGTCCAAGATCGCGGAAATAGTCGGCAGGCCGGCGTCGGCGTGCCGTGACAAGTGGCGTCTCGCCAAGGGAGGTGAACACAAAAAGTCGGGGCACTGGAGCCAGGAAGAAACCGACAAGTTGTGTGAGCTCGTGAAGGAACACTTCCGCCAGCGAGGCGCGGAAGCTGGATGCGGGCCGGGAACGGGCAACGAACACCTTTCACTTCGCGACAATATCAACTGGGTCACCATCTCTGCCAAAATGGGCACTCGAAACGAGCAGGCTTGTTTGCAACGATGGTATCAAATCTCGCCTCCAATGACGAGTACGGGCGAGTGGGATGTCGAACAAGACTACGAGATGTTGAATAACGTCATCAAGTACAGATCGATGACTGCCGAAGCTGTGCCATGGGCGTCGACCGTTCGGGGCCGTGATTTGTCTCGAATCATGCGACGGTGGAAATTGCTTTCGTCCAAAATCTCTGGACACGTCGACATGGCATTCCGCGAACTCGTGCTCCAAGTTTGCAAGAGTAAGGACTACAAAGACCTCGTTATCAAGGCGCAAGCTTTGGTCAAGTCTTCCTCGAGCGCGTGACTACGAGCTTAAGATGCGATGATGTTTTCACCTACCCACTGTACCATCCACATCACCTGCCCACTGTACCATCCATATTCATGTCATAATTTTTTCCGTTTCAGCGTGAGTTTTGAAACAGGCTCGTCATACAATTTAGATAATTCCTTAGTCATGCAAGATATAACCATACGTCGACTTCGCATCATGTGCGCGCGCGCTTACTAACGTTTACTATTACACAACCAACGAGACGCGTGATCTTCTAAAGCTCTCCTTCGTACGGACGGAGTTTATGACACGGCGTGCCTTCCGAATCCGGCGCCGCCGTCGCGCACAACGCATTGCATCCGAACAACAACGCTTCATCCTTTTCAATCGGCGGTGGTGTGAGTCCAAAGTAGAAATCGCAACTTTTGTTTTCAAAATTCGGCTTGATGGTGAGCGGCAACCCGAAATCGTCCGTGAAAACTTCTTGCGTTGCGCACTTGCACATGTTCACGCACATCGCCGTGCACCCGCTCTCTTGAAGCCACCGACACTTCTTTATGTGCACCTTGGACGCCATCTCGATCCCAAGATCATTCTCCGTGGTCGTTTCCACCTCCATCGGTCCAACCATCCACGCGAACACGATTTTCGTGATCGTCGCGTTGAGCTCGCAAGAAAATCGATTCGGCGGGAACAGCGCCCTGAACGCCGCGTTCCCTCCCGGCGGCACCAGCGACCGAATCACCCCCGCCGTCACGTCACCCATCCCTACCGCGTCTCGTCCTTTCATCTGCAAGAAACACAGCGCGATGAACTCGTCGTACGATATCTCTTTCGGTTTCGGCGCGTCGATAGCCGCGCCGATCTTCGCCGTGAACCACGCCATGAGCGCCAGGTCCAGCGCCGAGTCCTCGTACCGCACCTTCACCGCGGGCTCGCGCCAGTTTTCCGGGAACTCCGCCCGGGCGAGGTTGAAGAACGAGTACGACTCCGTCGCCGGCGCGGACGCGCGCGCGACGACGCGCGAGGCGCGCGCGCGGTCGCGTCGCGCGCGCGTCGGGGCGCGTCGTCGCGCGCCGTCCCGCGACGACGACGACCGCGCGGGCGCGCGGGCGCGCGTCGGCGCGCGCGCGATGCCGGACATGCCCGAGGTGCGCGACGACGACGACGACGACGACGACGACGACGACGACGCGCGCGCCGATGTGCGACGTCCCGGCGGACGTGTCGCGCGGTGCCGATAAAAACCCTTGATGGCGTTCGTGGGTCTACAGTAGTGTAAAACAAAACCCTAGGCACGGTCGTTCGCGCCACCATCGCGTCTCCGAATCCGCGCGAACGACGCCAGTGGACGACGCGCGGCGCGCGGCGCGACCCGCGGGCGCGCGAGGGAAGGGCGAAAAGGTCGCACGTCATGGATCGCGCGCTGGTGAGCGCGCTGGTGGCGTTCGTGGTGCTGTTCGCGCTCGGCGTGACTTCGGTGCTGGTGCTCGGGCGCGCGCACGAGGCGCGGATGAGAGCGACGCTGGAGGAGGCAGACGCGCACGACGACGGCGGAGGAGGCGCGCGACGTGGTCAGGCGCGCGGGGGGGGGGCGCGGAGACGACGAGGGAGGGGTGAAGACGCGAACGGCGAGGCGGATGCGATGCGCGCGCGCGCCGAGGCGGAGGCGGAGGCCGAAGCGGCGGCGCAGCGCGAGCAGCGAGGGCTGACGTGGAAGGAACAGAAAGAGGAAAAGTATAGGAGAAAGTGGGCCGAGCGCGAGGCGAAGGATAGGGCGGAGATGGAAGCCGCCGCCGCCGCGCGCGCGGAGCGGCGTCGACTGGAGGACAAGCAGCGCGGGACTCGGAGGGGATTATTCGGCGGCAAAGAGGCGAGTTCCGCGGACGAGACGTCCGCGAATGAGTCTGAGGAAGCGCTCGTTGCGTTTGCCGACGAGATCAAGACGAAAAAAGTGGTCGTTTTGGAGGAACTAGCCGCCAAATTTGGCTTGCGAACCGCCGACGCCGTGCGGCGCGTGCGAATGCTCGAAGCCGAGGGGCGAATCACGGGCATCATGGACGACCGCGGGACGTTCATTTACGTCTCGCGCGAAGAGATGGAACGCGTGGCGGCTTTCATCACCGAGAAAGGGCGCGTGCGGATCGCAGAATTGACGCGCGAGTCGGCCGAAATCCTCAGACTCGGCCTAGAATAGAAGTCATTGTTACATCGTGTAGGAAAGAAACCGTAAGCTTCAGCGCCGCGACGGTCACGACACGGGGCGACTCGAATCCGCAATGGAAACTGCACTGTCTATGTCGATGCTGTTTGCCACTTTTTTGCCCGCGCGACGACTGGACGAGCGCCCTTTGCCGTCCTCGAACACCGTCCCGCACTGTCGCGCGCTGTCCCGCACCGTCCCGCGCGACGTCGCGCGCGACGCACGCGCGCGCGTCGACGCGTTCGTCGACGCCATGTTCACCTCGTTCGTGCTCATGGCGGTCAAGAAAGGCCCGTTCGCGCGAGGTACGTCGCGCGCGCGCACCGCTGGGTTCGACCTCGACTCGATCGCGCGCGACCGCTGGCGCCCGACGCGCGCGCCGAGACGCGCGAGCGCCGAACGCGATCATCGACTGACGCATCGCGCGCGTCACGCGCGGTCGCTCGCGCGCAGGCGGGATCATCTGGAAGACGCACGCGTTCGCGAAGATGTCCCAAACGCGCCAACGCAACGCCCTGGTGCGCGCCGTCGACGCGCGACGCTCGCATCCATCGCTCGCGCGCCGCCCGCGCGCGAAACTCGACGACTGACGCCGCGCGCGTCGTTCCACGGATTCGCAGAAAAACGCCAGATTGATCCAGGGCGTGGAGAAGGCTCTGAAGAAGGCGGCCGCGCTCGACCCCGCGTCGCGCGCCGCCAAAGTCTCCGCCGCGCCGCCGTCGCCGTGATCGTCCTTCGTCCCCGTCTCGCCCTCGTAGATCATCATTAGCACGTAGCGCGCGTGTATCCAACGCTCGATCCTCACGCGCGACCGTCGCGCGCGTTCGCTCGGTCTCGAGTCCCGCGCGCCGCCGCGCGCGACCGCGCGCCCTCTTAACCCCCATCCGCGCCTCGCGCGACGACGCCGGCGCGCCCGCCGACCGCGCGACAATGTGCCCGAGTGGTCTAAGGGGGTGGATTTAGGCCGCACGCGGATCGACGCGCGAAACTTTCCACTGCTCACGCGCGCGGGTTCAAATCCCGTCATTGTCACTACTTTTTGATACCGTTCGCGCGCGCGACGGTGCGAGACTTTTCGTGATTTTTTTTTATGTTTCGGGTCGAGGCGTCGCGCGAATGCGCGCCGCGCGCGCGCAGACGTCGACGCGCGACGCGACCGCGCGGGCGCGCGTTCGCGCGACGCGACGGCGAACGCGCGGAGACGAACGGTTGGCACCGCGCGACGCGCGATCGAGCGCGTCCGGCGCGCGGGAGACGAACGCTCGGTCTCCGCGCGACGCGCGCGGAGACGAGGAAAGATTCGAGGCGATTGAAATCTGCGTCGACGCGACGTCGTGGCGATGGAGAATTCAGACGCGATGGACGGCGCGGATGAAGGCGGGGATGACGACGCGCGAGACGCGATCGAGGCGTCGACGACGGCGGCGGACGCGACGGTGGGGGACGCGAGGGAAGAGGAGACGATTCTGGTGGCGCGGCGAGGCGACGCGGCGGACGACCTCGACGTTCCGGGCTCGGTGATTTCGGCGCAAGATGGAGAGAAAAGGAACGCCATGGCGCGGGTGAAGCTGTACAGGCTGAACGACCGAGGACATTGGGACGATAAAGGCACGGGGTTCGCGTCGTGCGAGTACATGGAGGTGCGAATGAACGACTGGCGCGCGCGCGTAGACGACGCGACTGACGGGTCTCTCGCGATTCCGCAGCAATCGGGATCGGTTGGGTTGGTGGTGATGTCTGAACACAGTCAAGAACCGCTTTTAGTGCACGCGATATCGCCTGAGGTGGGATTTTACTCGAGACAAGAGGACGAGACCATTATTTCCTGGGTCGACGCCGAGCTCGAGACGGACATAGCGCTGAGCTTTCAGGAAGGGATGGGATGTAACTTTATTTGGGAACAGATCAAATCGGTACAGAGGGCGTACATGCAGCAGACTGGTGGTGATGTGGAGCAGCTCGCGGGAGGATTGCCTTTGGAGGACGGTTCCAAGGTGGCGGCGATGGACGTCGGGTCAGAGCTGCTTCAGTTTCAGGCCGTCGAGGCGCAAGGCGGCGTGAGATACATAGGACTGCAACGTGACGTGCAAATAGAACTTCCCGAGCCCGAGATGAAGAATTTGGAGCAGCTTTACAACCTCATCTCGGGGAGCTCGCTGTTTGCTCGAGAGCGCATCCCGATGCAAATTTTGAAATCGAAAGAGTATCTGCCCAGGCTATTCGAGCTATTCAGGCAGTGCGAAGACGTGGACGACATCGAGAACTTGCATTTGTTCTACGCCATATTCAGGGCGATGGTGATGCTGAACGATCCGAGTCTGTACGAAACGTTACTGAGCGAAGAATTTGTATTCGACTTCGTGGGCGCGTTGGAGTACGACCCGGACCAAATCGAGCGGGTTCATCATCGACAGTTTTTAAAGAAAAATGTCGCCTTTAAAGAGGTGGTACCGATCACAAATACGATGATTCGCGAGAAAATCCATCAGACGTGCCGTTTAGGGTATCTCAAAGATGTCATTCTTCCTCGTGCACTCGACGACTCGGCGTTTAGCACGCTCACGTCGATGATGATGTGTAACAACGTCGAGGTGGTGCAAGAGCTCCATCGAGATCCAGAATTCTTCGGGGAGTTATTCAAAAGGTTAAAAGCGTCCAAACCCGGCGATGAAGACTGGAACGACCTGGTAGGATTCCTTCAAGAGTTGTGCACTCTGGCGAGGCACCTGCAAAACGCCTCGCGTTTGCAAGTATTTTCAACTCTGCAAAACCACGGGCTGTTTGACGTGTTGACGGACATCTTAATTCATGGTGGTGAATATTCGCAGTTAAAAGCCGCGGACGTCATCATGTCTAGCTTGCAAAACGATCCAGCGGTGCTTCGAGACTTCATGGTGCAACAAGCTAGCTCGGCGGAGCGGAACATGCTCTCGGAATTAGTGCGCCTGTTTCTTGTCGGGAGCGACGGAATTCAGGCGACGTACTTGGAAATTTTGTTGTTTTTGATGGATCCGGAGACGATGGAGGGCACGTCCTCAGACAAGGATAAACTTTTGGACATCTTTTACGACAAGCACATGGATGCGGTGGTGGCACGCATAACCCTCGGCAAAGAAGACGTCACGCCCGACGAAAAGAGCGTCCCTCCATGGGCGCTTACGAAGATCGTCGATCTGCTCATCTTCTTGGTGCAGAATCATCAATATCGAATCAAGTATTACATGCTGAGGAATCACGTGTTGCAGCACGTCCTTCATCTCACAGAGCGCAAAGAAAAGTACGTCGTGGTGTCAGCCATTCGTTTCTTGCGCGCGTGCGTGAGCCTGAAAGATGAGTTCTACAACCGCTACTTCATTAAAATGAATGCATTCGATCCTGTGATGAAAGTCTTCAAGATTAATGGCGACAAGTACAACTTGTTGAACAGCTCCGTGCTCGAATTGATCGACTTTATTCGTCGTGAAAACATTCGAAACTTGATCCATCATCTAGTAGAAAAGTACGAAGAGTGGTTCGAAGAGGTGTACTACGTCGATACGTTTAGATTGCTCAAGCTTCGATACCAGCAAGGCCTTAGCGCAACGACGATCGAGCTTCCCCCGGGAGTTATGCTTGCCGGAGTTGCCCCCACGGCGTACGGGAGACAAGAAATTGCGGCGGCGCAGGCGCTCTCAGAGCAGCGCGCGAGGCGTGATAGCTCGATGAGCAAAGATGAAGAAGATTACTTCGAATCCGATGATGATCCAGACTCGGGCGTCGAGCAGCCTCCGCACTTAGCTGCAGTTCACAGTCCGCCCGTACTCCACTTCCAAGGTTCGCGCTTTGCGCCGCCGCCCATGGCGCACTCGGTGTTCGAGGATGAAGTCGACACTGGGCCGACGCACGGTGAGTTGGGCAAGCGGGGACGATCCATTAGTCCACCACCTGGCTTGGACGATGCATCACCGGGAGAGTCAGGGGAGAATTTGAAGAAATCGAAACCGGGTATCGCTTCGCCGCCTCGCGGCGAGAGTTTGACGGCCGCGCAACGAAACGCTTTCAAGCCTCAGGCGGTTCAACCCGACGAAGAGAAGAAAGACGATAAGGAAACAGAAGAGAAGGACGATGTGAAGCAAACAGCGAATCCAACGTCGAGTTGGGTGACTGTTGATGAAACTAGCGAAGAGAAGTCATAGATTTCAATACAAATTAGCGAGAATCTTAAAACGCTCTCTTGATCTCATCAGGGCGAAGCACTTTATCTTTTTCGAGCGCGAACGCTTTCTTGCTCGGGTTCACTTCAGTTTTTAGGTAACTCTTGAACTCGCCCGCAGTTTTTGTCTTCTTAACCTTTTTATCCTTCATGAAATCTCGCCAACCGCCGACTCGCGCTTCGCGCCTCTCGTCTTGGTCCCATTCTTTCTTTTCCTTGTGTTCTTTACGACGCTGCGCGAGTTCAGCCTTCTCTTCCTCAGTCACCCGCTTTTCCTCTCCCTTGATTCGCAGCGCCATCTTACGGCGTCGCCACTCTAATTCGACGATGTAGTTGCGTCCCTCGTACTTCCAGCGCTCGTGAAATTCATCCGTCTTGCAAAAGTCTTCAAGCATCCCCTCCTTATTGCCTTCGTACTTCACACGAAGCGCCACGTCATCTCGGGCTTCTTTTTTCCAAGTTTTTAGCACAGATTCCTTCGCTTGCTCGAGGTGAAAGTCCAAGGTGCGCTTGAAGTCTTCGTCGAGCAAAAGCTTTTGCGCCTGTCCCAACGCGTCGAACGCCGCCTTTGCATCCGCATGTTTGCACTTATCAGGGTGTACGAGCAAAGAAATCTTACGAAACGAGCGAGGAATCGCCTTCCTTTCGCAATCAAACGGAAGGTTTAAGAACTCGTACGGATTCAGCTTGAAGCAAGACAAAATACGTTCCACCTCGGCGTCTCGCGTGGCGTCGGAAACGTCCCGAAAGAATTCCTTCAAAAGCGTCTCACTATCTCTTATCTCCTCGATCGGCGCCGCCACCGCGTCTGGGTTCGGCACAATTTCTTCCATCGCCTTCTGCGTCGTCAAAATCTCATCCACGCTCTTTTCAGACGTCGTCGCGACCTCGTCCCGCGTCGTCGTCTCCGTCGGCCGCGTCGGCTCCGCCTCCGCCTCCACCTCCTTCGTCGCCTTCGTCGTCGTCGCCTTCGCCTTCGTCTCCGCTTTCCGCACGTTATCCGGCTTCAAATACACCTCCTCCATCTTCCCTCCTCCCGTCGTCGCGCCGTCGTCGCCGTCGCTCACGCGCACGCGATATCTCGCGCGCGCCGGGACGTACTCCATCACCGTCCCGACGCGTCCGTTCAGCTCGGGTTTCGCCTTGATCCCGTGAATCTCCACGCGCGTGCGCGGTTCGATGTACTCGAACGACGTCATCGCGATCGTCCGCGCGTCGACGCGACGCGACGCGACGCGCGTCGACGTGTGACGGCGTCGCGCGTCGTCCCGGGCGCGGCGTTCGGAATTCGTCAGTCCGCGGCGCGTTCGCGCGCGCGTCATGGCGCACGCGGCGCACGTCATGGGCGCGCTCGGTGCGGTGCCGTTCGTCGGTCTCACGCCGCAAGCGCGCGACGCGCTCGGTCTGCGCGCCGTGGCGAGCGGCGAGACGTGCGCTCGAGCGCAAATCGCGTACGGGGCGACGATTTTGAGCTTTCTCGGTGGCATCCACTGGGGCCTGGCCGCGGTGAAGCACACGGTGGTGAAGCATTGGAATCCAACGCCCGCGCAGCTCACGGCGAGGTACGCGTGGTCGGTGACGCCGAGCCTGCTGGCGTGGGCCGCGCTGTCGGCGCCGAGCGAGGTGGCGGCGTGCGGGACGCTCATGGGAGGTTTACTCGCGTGTGCGGGCGTCGACACGGTGTACGCGCGCGCGGGAGGGTACCCGCGATGGTTACTGCCCATGCGCTACGGGCTCACGGCGGCGGCGACGCTGAGCCTCGCGGCGACGGCGTTTCGAGGCGCGGACGAAGGCGAGCGCTCGAAATCGAAACGTCGTTGAGCGCGTACGTCGTTCGTTCAATTCTCATTCTGTACTGCTTACACACACACATTAATATAATTACCAAGGCCCGCGATTGACGATCACTCCACGACGACCGTGATTCGCTTTGCGAACTTTTTCCCGAACGACCGGTGCTTGGCGTCGGCGAATTGCAGCGTGAGCGTGTGTTCGCCCGGGCTCAATTTCACCGTTCCCTCTTTTTGCGCCTTCCCGAAGTGTAAATGCGTGTCATCGAACGGGATCTCTTGTCCTTTCTCCACGAACGCCGGTCCATCGATGATCAAGTGGTGATGTCCCGTGCCCTCTTGCAACCCGGCGGACGCCGGGGCGAGCTCGTAACCCTTCACACCAAACTTGGCGACGAACTCTTGGCCGACGACGGGGTTATCACCGCGCGGTTCGATGAAATACACTCCATTTTTACCGTCCTTGGCGTGCGCGTTCGCGGGCGTCATCACGAGCGCCAGCGCGAGCGATGCCGTGGACGCCAACGCGCGTCGACGGGTGGTCGAGTCGGCGGCGTGGACAGCGCGCGAGGGCGTGGATGACGCCCGGACGACGCGCGCGTCGGCGTGAGAGTGCGTCCTCGCACGTGTGGGCGCCTGAACGCGAGCGCGAGCGGTGTGCGTCGTCAAAGTCGTGGCGAACATGTCGACGAGAGTCGAGGTGTGCGACGACGCGAGCGCGAGCGGCGTTTGCGGAAGTCGAAATCTATGCGTAACAAACAAAGCGTGGTGCGTACGTGCTACATGATAAATCTATCACGCGGTCATTTTCTTCGCTGTGACGACGTACATGGGATCCGTCTTGCCGGGATTGGGCGAGATGTCCTCAGCCGCGGGCGGCTCGAAACCGCCGGCGAAATGGTAGTACGCGCCGACGATCCAAACGTGATCCAAGTCCCCCGTGGCGGTCCAAATGGCCACGGCTTTGGTGGGGAAGCATCTATTCGAGAAACTCATGATCGCCGTGCCACCCGGTTTCAACACTCTGCTCACTTCTTTCATGACTTCCAAAGGTCTGGTGAGGTAGTCGACGCTCACCGTGTTCGTGACGACGTCAAAGGTATTGTCCGCATACGGAAACGTCGGATCTTCGTTCAAGTCCCGGACGGCGTAATCGGTTAAAATAGGGTTCTTCTTCAACTCGTCCTCGTTCATCCCGATCCCAGAAATCTTCCCAGCCTTGTATCCTTCGGGATAATGGGAGATCCAGCTACTGCACACGTCCAAAATTGCCACGTCTTCGCTCGCCGGTGGGAACGAGCGCTCGTAATACTTCGTCAACGCGCCGATCGCTTCGTCGTCGATGTGCGTCACGAATCTAGGTTGAGAGTAAAAGATAAAATCAGAGCTCTCGTCGTATCTCGCCATCTCTTTCTCTCCGAACGGGTATTCGGCCGGGAAGCCCGGGTCCTTCAGAACATCCGCAAAGGGGTCCGCCTTCGCGCGCGGCGCCTTGGCGTACGCCTTCCCGCCCCCGAACATCGCACTGCCCGCACCGATCGTGCGCAAGATTGCAGACGCACCAGGCGCCACGAACGCGCTCCGCCTGGACGTGCTCCACTCCTTGACCGACGCTTTACCAGCGTCCACGCCGGTGGACTTGCGAGACGACGCGCGAATCGTCGTCGTCGTTCGAGAGCGCGTCGTCGCCGTCGTACACGCGCCGACGTTCGCGCGTGATGCGAAGACTTTCATCATCACCCTGCGTCGGGGTTTCGATCCGGTTCGGTCGCGCGCTTGAGCTCGCGCACGCGTCGGTGTGTCGAGGAACGTCGACGTCGTCGTCGTCAGTCAGGCGCGTGTGCGCACATCGACGCGCGCTCGAGGCGCGCTCGGCGTGAGTCTGAGCAACGACCAGGGGCAGCGCGCTCATCTGCTCGCGCAGACAAACGCCACGGCCGCGGAGTCTTCGCGTAGCGTCCGCGGCGCGCGAACATGCTCGGACTGGACTACTCGTCGTCGGACGACGACGCCGACACCGACGTCGCGGAGGGCGTCGGGAAGGGCGTCGCCGAGGAAGACCAGAGCGCGGTGCTGGCAGTGAAGAGCGTGAAGCCGACCGGGGGGCTACCGTCCGCGGCGGCGATGTTTTCAAACGAGGCCGAGACGGTTGAGCGGGAATTGAGCTCAACACGGGCGGCGGCTGGAGCGCCGACGACGATTGGAACGAAACGCACCGCGCCGACGCCCGCACTGAATCCACGACCGGCGCAACAGAAGTATTCGAAGTCTTTAGGCAAGATCAACACGCTCCTACCTCCGCAGCTAAAAGGTCGAGCGAACAAACCAACGCAAGACCTCGAGGCGTTCGGCATACGGACAAAGAAGAAAGCGCCTGTGCGTGAGTAACGGTGCGCGAATGCATAGAACGCGATATAGATTGTAGAAAGTGTAGTGAATTATTCAATGGCGTAGAGAAACCATCAGGCAAGCTAAGAGCTCTGCGTGCGTCGCCCTGTTGCTCGCTAAAATGGGGCGCGTGGTCAAGTCTGTCCGCACAGGAATTTATTTAATCAGTCCAGTTATCTTCGACCGCGTGGACCGCGCGAAAGTTCGCCATACCGTCGTATTTCGATCGCTCGATTTTTTATCTGACGTACCGTACTCCTCGCCGACCAAGTTCGTCATTTGCCCGCCCGCTTCTCTGATCTGCATCGAGAACTAATTAAATTCTGGTGAATTAAATTAATAGAAATACCCACCAACAAAGCTCCACCTGCGGTGTCCCAGCTATTCAAATCAGCCTCGAAGTACGCCGTTACCCTTCCACAAGCCACCCACGCAAGCATGATGGCTGCACTTCCTAACATGCGGATCGTACGAACGGGTAAATTCGCCAGCGCTGCGAGCGAAATAATTAATTGGTCAGAATATTTTGTCACGAAATCAATTTTCGACGTTAACGACGCGCGAGCGCGTGTTTACCTGTCATCCCTTTGAGCATCACATCTGTCGATGCATCCGTGGGTGCGTATCCAGTGACGACGACTGCTTCCAACGCAGTACTCTCCTCTCCCACCTTCATGGGCGAACCATTTAATTTAGCGCCACCACCGAGCGTAGCGGTGAAGCATTCGTCTCGGAACGGATCTAAAATCACAGCCGCTTGTAATTCCCTGTTTTATGAATTATTGTCAGTACGCGTGTGAAACCAGCGCCTCGAAAGGCCACGTGCGAGCGACGTTTGCGCGTCAAACAACCGACGGGAAATCATTTAATACTCACCCTTTGTACGCCACGCCAATAGAAATCGCGGATAATGGCATGCCGTGCACGAAGTTCGTCGTGCCGTCGATGGGATCGACAATCCAAAGCCAGTTCGGTCCTGTAAATGCGATGAATCGTCAGTCGCGTGCGTACTCGCTCGTCGACACTCGTTTATTATATATAAAAAATTAATTAAATTATTCCCACGAACCCCTGAGTCGCGCACAGCTTACCTTGTCGCAGGACGTCTCTCAGCGCGTCCGCGCTCGCGTCTTTGCCCGCCGCGACGCTTTCTTCACCCTACGTCCATCGTGAGTTTCATACCGTTGCCTTCGCTCGCGCAGTACTCACCAAAAATCCGTGTTCTGGGAAAGCCTCAGCCACGCGTGTCTCTATGATGCGCTGCACCTCTCCGTCCACCTCTGTGAGCAAGTCACGCGCGTTCACTTTGGTTTTAATCACATCTGCGCCGACTTTTCGAGCCATGATGATTCCACCCTCCTTCGCCGCGCCCACGGCCACCTAGAAAATTCGCGAGCGTCAGTCGAGCGCGACGAACTCGTCGAGCGCACGCACCTCGAGCACGCGCGCGAGCTCAGTTCCGTCCGGGGCCTGCGCCGCGGCGATGACGCGTCGCCCGCGATGCGAGACGGACGAACGCGATGGACGTCGCGTATTCATTTCGTTGCGCTCCCGAATCGCCGTCGGCTCGCATCCGAGCGCCCGAGCGAACGTCGCCATGGTTTGGTAGTTATCGAAACGAGCGCGCGAGAGTGTGGGCGTTTTGAATCGAAGGGCCTCGACGACGCTCGGGCGACGAGCACCGCACTCGGCGGCGCGCTCGAACTCGAACGTGGTCGAAAACGCGCTCGCAAACGTCTTCGCGCGCGGTAGACGATGTCTAGGCTCAAGCTCGTCGCGCTACCGCTCGACGCGGACGACGCATCGCCGAGACATGCCGCTGGGCTGCGAGGCGCACCGGTGCTCGAGGACGCGTCGAAGGAGGTGAGAGATGGGAAACTGTACGACGGTGGACACGGTGACCCGAACGATTGCACTTTAGTCGCCGTCATCGAACACATGGGGGTGTTGCGCACGATCAGGGTGACGCAAGGCGATAGCAAAGTCAGGCGGTTCCAATTTCAAACAGCCAAGGACGGCGTGGCGACGCCGACTGGACGCCCGTGGTGGCAATTCGCTTTCATCCCAGGCCAACCGGGGGCCATACTTGTCGTCCAGGCGGAGTCACAAAATTTGCTCTTCACGTCGCTGCCCCAGAGCGAGTCCGAGCCTAGTTTGGTGTATCTTCTTGGGAAGCACAGCGCGCCCGTGACGAGCTTAGCAGTGAGCGTGGATGGAAGCATTACAGCGACTGGAACTGAAGATGGAAGCTTAGCGGTCTGGGCTTTGGACGACGGGCGACGAGTGGCAAGTATGACGACTGCGCACGATGGCTTAGTGCGATGCGTTGCGCTTTCGGGGAATCGTACGCTCGTCTCCGCCGGAAGAGACGGTGTGGTGAGAATTTGGAGTGTCGCAGCAGACGGGCCTCGGTTGCGAATGATGCACAGACTCGCATCTGAACAGCTGAAGTACGTCGTGTCGTTAGCAGTAACGCAGAAAGATCCTGATATCACTGTAGCCGCTGGGTCTTCTGATGGATGCTTGCACGTTTGGCGTGTGAACACCGAAGCAGCGAGCGCTCGTTTGGAAAAGGTGTTGGATCATAACGAAGGATTAGCTATCACTTGCCTGTCGTTCCGCGCTGACGAAGCCATCCTCGCTTTAGGTACGCAAGAGATAGGGGAAACTATCGGAAAGGGAACGGTGCAACTTTTCGACACGAAGGATTGGTCCACAGTGGCGTCGCACGAGCTCGTCTCGGCCTGCCTGACGTGCGATTATTTGGTATCTTCGAACGACCGACTCTTGGTGTGCACGCCGCAAACTCCTCCTCAAATATTCGAAGGAGCGCTTCAGATCTCTGCTCTGAGGAAAGACAGAGCCGCCACGCCATCGCGAGCGAAGGTAGCGACGCCTGATGACGTCCCATCGAGCGTGCCGCAAGTGAACATCAACGACGGACAAGAGGAAGCGGTTTGGGAACCGGTAAACACGGCGGTCGAGGACGATTTCGACGTCGAAGCAGAATTGATCGATCATATGGCAACTTTAGGGGTAACTGATCCGGACGAAATCAGACGTCTGACGGAAGCACACATTCACGCCAAGGCGGCGGCGAAAGTTAGTCGAACAATCCCGCGGGACGAGCGAGTGTACCCCAATGTTCTCAAGATTCCTGAAAAGGTGGTACTGAAGACACAGCGAGCACCGATGAAGTTGGATCAAAAATGGCTCGACATCAAAGATCTTGGGCCAAAGTTGGAAGACTTGTGGGAATTCAGAACTCGCGAGGAACAAATTGTTGATACGTACGGCATGCGAGCCGGAACGTTGCTCACGCCACAAGAACGAGGAGTGGAATATTAGAAGTGATAGCATGTAGGCATGTTGTATATATATCTTACATCAAGGTTTAACATTCGCCATCGCGTCTATCTATCGTACTTGTATTAGAGAGCACTTTCCTGAGAGACGACGTCGAAGCGCGAAGTAAAGACGATCTCGACGCCTTCATGGCTTCCATGGCCAGTCTACCTTCACGAATAGATCGTTCCATGGCTTGTTCCGATAACTTCAACGGGCTTAGAGGTGGCTTAATCCGTCTCGAAGCTAACCTTTCACGGATATTTCGAGATTTCTCCTCCAGCAATTGCTTGCGAGAAGGTTGTTCAATGGACTCTTGCGTCGCTTCTTCGGCGACGTCATTCTCCTCCAAGCGGCACATATCATCATCACTGCTGTTGTCCATGCCCGCTAAACTCGCCCATGATCCCAAGCACACTAAATTATTATCTTGCTGAGTACAAACGCCTGGGCTGGAGTGCCTTCTCGGGAGTAACTTCAACCAGCTTCCTTCATCCGTCGTTTGTTGTTGGTTCGAGGTTCGAGACACAAGGGACGACTCGAGCTCGCGATTGGCGATTTTCGTCTCATCCAACTCCAGTCGGCTCGTTTCGACCTCTCTGGAGAGTATTTCGTTTTGAATTTGCATCGTCGCCAGCTGTTCTTTGGTTTTCGTGACTTCCAATTCGATTTCTGCGACCTTGGAGGCCCACGCTTCGTTGTGTCGCGTGAGCGCCGCTTCGTATTCTGCCTTGGAAATGCTTTCATTTTCCGCCGCGAGCTTCGCTTGCACGAGCTTACGATTCATTTCACCAAGCTTCTGGACCTCGAGACGAGCAGCGGCCAACAAGGCGTCGCGTACTCGAGACGGCGTCCCTGAAGGACTCAGCGCTTCGACCGACCCGTCGTCGTCCTCCTCGTCGCCGCCGCCAAGGCCCAGGGCATTGGACCAGTCATCTTTACGCGGAGACCCACTGTAACTGTGAGTTTGTTCAAGTCGCGCTTTCAACTCTCCGATTTCTATCACCAATGCCGCGTTCTTCGATCTTTCCGCTTCAAGCGCGGCGTCCTCTGTCGAACCGATGCGCTTTGGAGTGTCGGTTTGTATCGCGCCGCGCAATTCAACCTCCAACGCCTTTCGACCAGAGCGTTCCTGCTTCAAATCTGCGTTCAGTCGCGCGATTTCATTACCTAAATGCTCTCGCACGCGACGTAATTCTTGATCGTAGTGTGCAGTGCCGTCAGACTTGACCATCTCTTCGAGCTCGTTCACGCGTCCTTGCAGAAATTCGTTGTGGCGCATCGTCTCCGCCAAAGATTCTTTCGCTTGCTGGGCCTCCTTCTCGGCCGCCTGATACTGACGTATAGCTTTATTTGCTGATTCATCCGCCCCGTACAATCGATCGGAGTTCGCTTCGGCGTGTCTCAATCTATCCGTGAGCGAGGCGATTTCGCGAGCGTCCGAGCGAATGCGCATTCGCGCTTGCTCCAGTTCCATCGATAGCGTAGCGTGTTCAGCCGCAGAAGCCGCGGAAAGCGCGGCGACAGTGTCTTGTAATTTTTTGCAGTCCTGACGAAGGATCTGAACCTTACGATCGGCCGCAGAAGTCATCTTTACGGCGTACGAGAGTTCAACCGTCGCTTCCTTCAGCAGCCGCCCTCGCAAAGAGTCGAGAGAACCACCGCTCTCGGCGCCCTTCGCCAGCGTTTCAGCGCCTTCGAGCGACCAAACGCGCGCGCGTAAAGTGGCCGATTCAGCTTCCGCCGCTCGTTTCGCCCCCTCCGCGAGTTCTAATCGATTTTGCGTTCTATCTAGCACTTGTTCCGCCGTTCTCAAGGCGGTTCGCAGCTCGCTCACGCGCTTTTGCAACCCATCGTTCTCCGCGCTCGGCGCTATCGGGCGCATCAATCTCCCATCCCGTGACCTCGCCTCGCGTTTGTCGCCCTTCGACTCGAACGACTCCGTCGTCACCGCCACGTTTCGCGCGCCAAACTTCCGAGTCTCCTCGCCTCCCCGATCGAGCCCGTCCCGATCGCCATCTTCGCTCGTCTCGGAGCTCGCGCACGAGCCCGCGCTCAGGACGTTCGTCGGCGAGCTTTCCGTCGCGCGCTTGCGCGCGAACGATCCATCGCGCGTTTGCGCGCTCGAGCGGTTCGATTCGATCGCGCTTCGCGCCCGTCCCGCGCCGTCGTCGCGGTCAAAGTTCCCGCCAATTTCCCATCGCCCGTCGTCGCCCGTCGCCGTCGTCGCCATCGCGTTCGCGTCGCGTCCGCGTCTTCCTCGCCGTCGCCTCGCCTCCGCGCGCGCGGGGCGTCTCGAGCGTTCGCGTTCGCGTCTTCCTCGCCGTCGTCGCGCGCGCGCGCGTCGCGTCGCGCTGTGCGCGCACCGTCGCCCGCGCGTCGTTCGCACCGTCGCGCGCGCGCGCGACGACGGACGGACGCGCGGACGCGCGGACGGACGGCGGACGGCGCGCGACCGGCGTCGGCGACTCGAATCGCGCCACATGGCGCTCCGAACCGCCGGTGTACGCGTTTCGAATCTCAAATCTCAAATATCGCGTCGCGATCGCGAAACCGACGCCCGCGCGCGTTCAAACGCGGCGCGACAGCTCGGACATTCGGACGCGCGACGGCGCGACGGCGCGAAGGCGCTCGATCGCGACGCGCGCGTCGACGGCGCATCGCGACGCGATCGGACGGGCGCGCGACGGTCGCGACGTCGCGTGATGATGATGGTGATGCGCGCGAGCGTCGCGACGGTGGGCTCGGCGCGCGCGCCGAACGCGGCGCGGCCGTCGTCGAGCTCGAGCTCGAGCTCGACTTCAAAACGCGCGCGCGGGCGCCGAACCCACGGTCGCGGTGAAGCGATCGTGACGCGCGCGCGGAAAAGCGCGGCGGTGAACGCGAACGATAAAAAGAATAAAAAGAACGTCAAGCGAGGGAAGAGCGATGGGAAGAACGCGAAGACGTCGGGGAAGAAGAGCTCGAAGCACTTGAAACCGCCGACGGAGGGGACGAGGACGCTGAAGATTGGTTCGGTGGCCGTGGACGTGCCGGAGGGGATACCGCGCGCGTTGGAGCAAGCGCCTCGACCGGTGGTGTACGCCGGAGGAGCGTTGGCGCTGTTGATTTTGAAAAAACTCTTATTCGGGCGACGTAGTGGTAGCAAAGGATCGCTCGGAGATTTGGAGGAGCGCGGGATGTTGGACGAAAACCGAGAGGTGGACGAGGAAAAGTTCTTCAAGGGCATGATGAAATCCGTGCGAACGGTGGAGATGCCCGAACTGACGGAGGAACAAATATTGGCGGCGCGCGAGCGTCGTCGAGCCTCCGCGGCCGGGAACGATAACTTTGAAAAGTCCCTCTCCGAGGCGGAGATTCCTGCAAACCACCCGTGGGCGACGAAGGAAAAGTTGACGCCCGAGGAGGAACGCGCCGCTGAGCAGCGCGTTCTCGAAGCGAATCGACCGCGCAAGCGCCGAGGTGTGCCGCCGCCGCAATGAACGGCGCGCGATTCTTTACGCTAATATGTAATTTACACGACTAAAACGACGCTAAATGTCTAAAGTTCGCCGTCGCCGCGACGCGTCTCGACGCCGATCTTGTAAGGGTCGTCTTCCTCACCGACACCAGATTCCCCGCTCACCGCGCCATCGGACGGATGCCGAGGAATTTCGAACGAATACGCCGATTCTTTGGAAGAATCACCGAGGACCGGTGCCACAGCCGCGGTCTTTGAAGACCACTTGTAGTACAGCGGATGAAACCTCGCGAGCACGGGCGTTCGCTTCCACAAAATGTGTATAACGACCAACAAAAAGACCGTGAACCCGAACCAAAGGATGATTCTATCCATGAATGTTTGCCTCTCGATCGTCGTCAGCAAACGGCGACCTGATTTAAGCTTTGTGGTTTGGTTTGAGTACTCTGTTCCGGTTCGCTCCATCGTCGCAGTCGATTCCGTAATCGCCGCCAACGTCTTCTCGCCCTTCTCCAACTCCGTCGCCATCATTTGTCGAGCCCTTCGTAATCCCTCCGTGGCTTCGCTCGCGATCGACACCGCGCCGCTGGCCTTCGTCGCGTCGTGTCGACTCGTCCCGCTCTGTCCCGTCAGCAGCGCCTCGCGTTCTCGAGCTTCTCTCGCTCGCCCTTTCGACGCCGCCTCGATCACCGCGTGCCTCATGATCGCCCGCGTGTTCTCTAACGCCAACTCCCGCTCGCTCACCGCGCTCGCGATCGCTCGTCGCGCGTCCACGCTCTCCGCGTCGTCACCGATTTCCCGCAATTCCTCAATCAGCGCTCGCACTCGAAGCGCGCACGCTTTGGCCCTCGTCAGCGCGTCTTCGCGCGACGCTTCCGCGTCTTCGCGCCCGTCATCGAGGGCTTCGTTCACCCTCTCCAACGCCTCCCGCTCCAGCGCGCGTATCTCTTCGTACACCTCTCGCGCCTCCGCATCCATCGCGCGCGACGACGACGCCCGCCAGTGCCGCGACGCCGCGCGCGCCGAACGCCCGAACGACCGCGCGACCGCGCGCGTGGTCGGGGTTTACGATTTTTCCGTCATTTTTTTGTCCATGATCGGTTTAGGCGTAAATGATGGCGTTTCGCGTCGCTCGAATGCGCGCATCGAGGGATCTCGCGCGCGCATCGGGGGATCGACCGCGCCCGCGTCGCGTCGTCGGCGCGCGCGCGCGGCGATTTCGAGTGGGGTGGATTTCGATTTCGTGCGTGTGCGTCCCCGCAGTGCCGCGCGCTGGTGTTGAGATAACGCACGCGCGCGATGTCGAGCGGATTCCGCGTGCTGCACCTCGTGCGCCCCTTCTTGGGCTTCCTGCCCGAAGTCAAGGCGGCCGATCGCAAGATTCCGTTTCGCGAAAAGACGCTCTACACGTGCGTGGCGTTGTTCGTGTTCTTGGTGTGCTCGCAGCTGCCGCTGTACGGGATCAACACCGCGAGCGGAGCGGATCCGTTCTACTGGGCGCGGGTGATCATGGCGAGCAATCGAGGGACGTGCATGGAGCTCGGGATATCGCCAATCGTGACGTCGGGGCTGGTGATTCAGCTCTTGTCGGGGTCGAAGATCATCGAGGTGGACGAGAGCGTCAAGGAAGATAGAGCGCTGTTGAACGGCGCGCAGAAACTTCTCGGGGTGTTGATCACCATCGGCGAGGCCGTGGCGTACGTCGTGAGCGGGATCTACGGTGATGTGCGCGACTTGGGGGTGGGCAACGCGTTGCTCATCATCATTCAGCTCTTCTTTGCGGGAATAATCGTCATTTGCTTGGACGAATTGTTGCAAAAGGGCTACGGTTTAGGGTCGGGGATCTCTCTGTTCATCGCCACGAATCAGTGCGAATCGATCATCTGGAAGGCGTTCTCTCCGACCACGGTGAACACCGGCCGAGGCACCGAATTCGAGGGCGCGATCATCGCGTTTTTCCACTTGATGCTCACGCGCACGGACAAGATTCGCGCGCTCAAGGAAGCGTTCTACCGCACCAACTTGCCAAACATCACCAATCTGCTGTCGACAATCCTTATCTTCCTCATCGTCATCTATTTCCAAGGATTCCGCGTCGACTTGCCGATCCAATCCAAGCAAAACCGCGGCTACGTGCAAAACTATCCCATCAAGCTCTTTTACACGTCCAACATGCCGATCATCTTGCAGTCTGCCTTGGTGTCAAACTTGTACTTCATCTCCCAACTCTTATACAAGAGATACGGTGGTAACTTTTTCATCCAACTCTTTGGTCGCTGGCACGAGAGCGAAAGCAATGGTCAGCTCATCCCCACTGGTGGTTTGGTATATTACATTTCGCCGCCGACGTCTTTGGCTGACGTCGCGGCAAATCCGCTGCACGCCATCTTCTACGTCACCTTCATGCTCTCCGCTTGCGCGTTGTTCTCTAAGACTTGGATCGAAGTCGCGGGTTCTTCCGCCAGAGATGTTGCCAAGCAGCTCAAGCAACAACAAATGATCATCAAAGGTCATCGCGACGTCAAGATTGAAAAGGAGCTCAACAGGTACATCCCCATCGCCGCGGCGTTCGGCGGTATGTGCATCGGCGCGTTGACGATCGTGGCCGACTTCTTCGGTGCGATTGGTTCTGGTACTGGTATCTTGCTCGCGGTCACGATCATTTATCAATACTTTGAGACGTTTGAGAAAGAAAGAGCGTTCGAGATGGGCATGAACGTCTTGAGCTAACTGGCGTGCGCGCGAAGTGAAACTCAAGAGACGCGCTCGGGCGAGGCGCACTAATAAAAAATGCGCCACAAACCCTCCAATAGTTATATACGGGCCTAGGTGATCATTAGACTGATTTTGTTACGAAAATCCTTCATCTGCGCTATGTTCAAAGCGCTCGGACGCGACGCGAAGCGCCTCGCGCGAGTTGCGGGATTCGCGGCGCTGAGTTTATCCGAAACAGCTTTCTCTCGTTTTACAATCACTCGATGCCGTGAAACAGCCGAGTACAATCGCTACGTAAAAGCTTCGTCTTCTAATGTCGCACACAGCTGTGCCCAAACTAATTTCAAGGCGCGCTCGCCTACACATCCCCCATACACTCTGAGAACCAAGCCAAAAGATTTACATAACCTTGTTCTTGGCGCCACCACGGAGCTTCTTGACACGGTTCTTCTTCTCCTTGATGTTCTTGCGGGACTTTTGGACGGCATCCTTCAAGCCAGCGCGGATGAGGCGGTGCTTCGGTTCGAACTTCTTGAACGCGTCGAGGTTGTCGTAGATCAAACCAAACCCGGTGGACTTACCGCCACCAAACGCCGTGCGAAACCCGAAGATGGACACGCACTTCTCATCGGACACGTTGTACATCTTAGCTAACTTCTCTTGGAGCTCAGCCTACATCGTTAAACACCAATCAATCGTCAGTCGTCGCGTTCGAGTCAGCCGCGTCGCTCGCGCGGGCATTTTAGGGTCAAAAAACCCCAAGCCGTCACGATGTTGGACGCACCTTGGCGACGTTGGCGCGACCCGGGTGAAGCACATCGAGAATCTGTGCGCGTGAAAAGTATTCATCGTCAGTATTCATCCATCGCGCGTCTCATCCATCCGTCGCCGCGCGCGTCGCGCGCGACGCATCCGCCCGCCGCGGGATCGCCCCATCGTCCCGTCCTCGTCCTCGTCGCTGGTTCTCGCGTTCGCTCGCGCGCGCGACACGTACGAATTGACGGCGCTGCAGCAGGCGGTTCGTCATGAACTTGCGCGTGCGGATCGTGCACGACGTGTTGGTCATCGCGTCTGGTTCTCGTCGCGCGCCACGGAAAGACGGCGCGCGCGTCGATCGCGCGCGCGGTGATGAGACTGATTTTCGAGAACAAAACACGGATCGACGGACGCGCGTCGAAATCGAATCGCGCCCTCGGTCGCGATCGCGCGCGCGTCCGCACGGTGCGTCGCGCGCGTCGATCGATCGATCGATCGCGGAGGCGACCGAGCGGGACACGCCGAAGGGCTCACTCTTTCCGGGACGCGGGACGCGCGCGCGCGGGACGGAAGTCGCGGCGTCGCGATGAGCAAAGCCGCGTTCGCGGGACTGAAAACCTTGCAAGAGCTTCGCTTTCACCTGTGTCAGACGAGCAAAGGGAGCGAGGGCGTGAGGAATTTCTTGATGTCGAGCTATAAAAACTTGAAGGCGGCGTCGCCGACGACGCCGGTGCTGATTCGCGAGGCGAGCGGGATCGAGGGGAAGTTGTACGCGCGGTACGACTACGGCGTGGAGAAGTGCGTGAAGCTCGAGGGACTGGACGCGAAGGAGGTGGAGAAGTGCCTGCGCGATCTCGTGTCTTCGGCGCCGTGAGGGAGGGAAATTTAGATTGTAACGTTACACTAGTCACTGCTATACGAACGAAGATGTACACTTCAACGCGGGTCTATTTTCTATCGACTAATCGGTCGCTTCGTCGTCGAGCGCCAATACGCCGCTCGCCGCGGCTTTGAAAGCGGCGTTGATGACGTCTAACTCCGCCTTCGCCTGCGCGATGACGGTTTCTAATTCTTTACTCACCTTGTCGTGCTCCGCGTGAAGCGCGGCGATGCGTTTACGCGCTGCTTTCTCATCCGTATCGATCTCCGGCAGCGCGCGCGCGATTTCCATAATCACTCGGTTCGCCTCGGCGATCGTGGCTGCCATTTCGTCTATCTCCGCTCGCGTCACCCCACCCTCGGTGAGCGCATCGTTGAGTTCACCGTTCGGTCCGATCGTGGCCTGTTCATCGGCGCCGCGCGCGGCGTCAGTCGTGTCGCACGGGCGAGAGTTCGCGCGCGGCGTCGCGCATTTTTCGAGCGGTCGAGCGCGTCGGTCGTCGCACCGGCTTGGCGTCGCGCTGCAGCGTCCCGGCGTAGTTGAACATCAACTGACACAGAGTGTTGATTTGGTTCTGTAACTGCGTCACCGAATCCGCCATCGCGACGCGTGCGCGCTCGACGCGCGCGCTCGAGTGTGAGGACGGGAGTTCGGAGTTTGCGCTGTTCAATACACTACGCTAGCGCACGCTATTTCACGTTTGCCTCGTTAAACACGTCCAAATCGACGGCGGAGGGAGATCGGCGTCTGATGACACCGCACCCACCGCCCGAATCGTGTTCAGAGACTGTTTGTAGTAATATCTAAACCACATGCACTTTACCGTGCCCTTCAGACCGGCGAGGTGGACGAGCAAATCGCCTTTGACGTAAAACGAAGGCTGAGAATTGAACACGCACGCGTTCAAAACCTTTGTCCTCGCGCGAACGGTGTTAGCTTTGGGGTATGCATCACCTTTTACCTTGCTGCGCCAAATCTTTGACTGATAGAGATAATGAAAAGCGCGTTGCTCGTATTTAAAGAGCATGTTCCACGTCTTCGGCGCGACGAGTTGATCTTGCGCCCACATCTCGTCGATGAACCACAGCATCCACGGCGTGTTGCGCACCATCCAAACCCCACAATTTAAACCGTTTTTATCCGCCGCTAGCATCTGATCGTAATTGTAATCCACGATGTCTTCCAACTTCTTCTCCGGATTCATGATGATCGTGTCGACGTCGACGTAGAGCATAAAGTCGTAATCGGGCAAATACTTGCGCATCGCCAGTAGCTTACTCCAGCTCGTCGGCCGGTTTCTATCGATAATTTCTTCATCCACTATCAAATCGTATCCGTGATAATCGGCGTACGCCTGCTTGTTCGCCATCGACTGCGCGCAGATGGCTTCGACGCCGTCGTCGCAGAGCGAAATCATTCCAATCTTGAACTTTTTCGGCAGTAAACTCGGGAGATTCGTCATGTCCGCCGGTAAGAGCCCCGGTAACGGTGAGTTATCCACCAGCTTCGCCGCCGCCGCGCTCGTCGGTTCGCACGGCACCGGTCGCTCGACCGGATCGAACCATCTTCGCCCGTACACCTTGTTGAACCCCTGCGCGCACTTGTACGCGAACGGCCCGAACGTCCACACCAGCACCGCCGCGCACACCCACCACAATCTCGACGTTCTCTCCGCCTCCCGTCGCCCGTCGCGCCTTCCCTTGCTCCCATCGCCGTCTTCCTCGTCTTCCCTCGCGTCCCCTCGTCCCCGTCCCCGCCCGCGTCGTCCGTCCCGCGTCCGCGCTTCCGTTTTCCTTCCGTCCATCCCGAGCGTCGCGCGCAGCCTCGCCCCCCACGGCGTCCGTCGCGTCGGCTGTCCGAATCCGTGCGTCGCCATCGATCGCGGGCTCCTGTTCCCGCGTCCCCGCGCGCGCGCCGTCGCCGTCGTCGTCGCGCCTCCGAGCGCGCCGCCGTCCTCGACGTCGTCGCGCTCGCGCGCCGCGTGCGCCGCGACGCGCGCGCGCGGCGTCGTCATGGGTCGTCACCGCGGTTTCCCGGTCACCCGGTCGCCCTCGGCGCTTCGCGCCGTCGCGGTGTGGCGGGTCGTCGCGCCGAGGGTGACGGGTCAAACTCAAACATACGCACATATAACATACGCCTCACTGTTTACCCATACGACACGCGCGCCATCGCATCCGATCGCGCGTCGCGCGGCGTCGCGCGCACACGACGCCGCGCGATGACGCCGCGCGACGACAGCGACGACGAATCGATCGATCTCGACCCGGGCGCGTCCGCGCTCGGCGCGCTCGCGGGACCGGCGCTCGATCGGTCGTTGGGAGGATTGGGACGCGCGATGATGGACGCGGCGACGACGACGACGACGACGACGCGCGCGACGACGACGACGCGCGAATCGACGGACGACGCGTCCATCGCGATGTTCGACGCGCGGTCGACGAATCCGTTCGACGTGGACGCGGCGGAGCTCGAGGCGCGGCGCGACGAACCGCTGGGGGTGGGCGCGGAGACGAACGCGGGCGCGGACGACGCGAGCGCGAGGACGCGGGACGCGTCGCTCGACGACGAACGCGGGATCGGGATCGGGATCGGGGTCGGGGTGGTGCGGGACGTCGAACCGGCGTCGCCGCGAACGCCGACGCGGGCGGGGGGGGGGGGGGGGGAGGCGCTCGAAAACGGGAGCTATCACGCGAACGCGGGGATGTCGTACGGGGATTTACTCGCGCCGCCGCCGTCGTACGCGGACAGCGTGATGTACGCGCAGCCTGAGATTCAACCAGCGCGCGATGTCGGGGCGAACGCGGTGGGAGGGACGACGACGACGGTTTACCTCGACGGCGACGACGGAGCGGGAGACGAGGAGACGCTTCAGATTTGGGTGAGCGATCCCAAGATTGAGGCCGATACGAGCGCGGCGCTCGTCGGTAAGCGCGTGACGCACTACAAGATTACCACGCGCACCACGATTCCGTCGTACATTCACAAAGAGGTTGTGGTTTGGAGACGATTTCGCGACTTTGTCGCCCTCGACGCCAGACTCTCGGCGCTTCACCGAGGCTATTTCATCCCGCCTCGACCGGAGAAGACGGTTGTGAGCTCGACGGGAGACAACTTCATCGCAGAACGCGCGATACAGCTGCAGCACTACCTCAATCGCATCGCATCGCACTCCAAGCTTCGTCTCGGGGATCCGCTTCGAATCTTCCTCACTCACCAAGATTTGGCGTCGAGTCTCGATTGGTTCAACATGACCGCGGGAAGGGTCATCACGACGATCCCGAGCGATCTACCGAGTAGTCCGGAAACGCCACAACGCCCTCCGATCGCGGTGGCGTCTCCTGGGCAGCCTCGTGACTTCGGTAGATTTTTCAAAGAACTGAGACAGACTGTGGTGCAGTCGACGGCGGTGAGCGCCGTCGGCGGCGTGTTGGGGCTGGACACTCCCAAACCGAAAGTGATGGAAGAGGACGCCGCGTTCTTGGTTGAAAAGGATAGAGTCGTTCGCATGGAAAATGAGTTATCCGGGATGTCATCCAAGGCGACGAAGTTGCTGACGTTGCAGCAAAAGTTTGGCGAAGCCGTGGGAGAGTTTGGTTTGGAGTGCTTGAAATTTGCAAAGATTCAAGAAGAGGAGGGTACGCGGTTAGGCAAATACAGCGAGAATGGTCTGGAGTGCATGACTGCCGCGAATGAAATGAGAAAAGCTGGGAACACGTCAATCAAGGTGAGCCGCGTCTCTCGCGCGGCGACGGCGCAGACGGCGCAATCGCTCGAGCCGCTTCACGACTACTTGAAAATCATGCCCTCCGTTCGTAGGTCCATCAGCGACCGCAATGAATCTCTCTTGACGCTTCAAACCATGCTCGCTGAGGCGGATAGATTGGAAGCCAGAATCGCCAAGCTCACGCCAGACTTCACCAAGATGAAAAAGGTTGAAGATTTGAAGCTCGAACTCGACGCTACGCGCGCGACTGGAGAGCAGGCAAAAGTCGATTACAAAATCATCCAAGATCGTCATCGCGAGGAATTCGCTCGTTTAGAAAAAGAGCGCGTCGCACAATTTCACGCCATGCTGCTCAACTACTCCCGTGTGCAAGTTGCCAACGCCGAACGTTCACTCTCTCTTTGGCGCGGCTTAGCGGAGGAATTCGGCGCGTCCGCCGACGAGTGGCGCACACCAGAGCCAGAAAAATCTGGCGAAGCCGACGAAACGACGCTCTAAAATCGGGGCGTCTGGACGGCGCGAAGCCGTGGACGTCGCTCGACAAATGCATTTCAATTCTATGTACTACAACACTAATTGACCTTGATCCTAGGCGGCGATCTCGGCATGCTTCCAGTCACCTTGCCCGGCGTCTTAGCGCCCCATCGCTCGGCGCTCGGCGTTACTTTCGATGTGCGTTCGAGCGAGCGCGCACCCCAGGTGTAAATAGCGATACCGAACGCGAGCTTAAAACAAATCGCGATGAACATGACCCCGAGACCGATGACACGGCCGCTAAAATGTGCCAATAAACGATCGAAAGCTCCTCGCGTGACAATGTCGGAGGACATCGCGTTTTGCTTGAGTGTTCGATATAGACCTGGAACGACGCGAACGATAACCGCCGCCGGAGCGAGTGGGACGAATCCAACGACTTGATGTATCTTGTATGACTGCGTCAAGTGCACGTGATCTCGACAGATTTGTCGATAGAATCGTCGATAAACGCCTGGGCGCAAGCCGTTGAATTTCGCCATGAATGAATGCTTCACAACGTCGACGAAAATCTCCGAACCCATCACCAAGGCTATGTCGTTCAAAAATTTACGCGTGAGCGCCATTTCAAGATTTCCAGCAGCCATGATTCTTTGTGCGGTGACGAACATCAGACACACGCAGAGATGCACTCGCTCGATGACGTCGAGTCGACTGACGCCAAACAACTTCTCTGGATCCTGCTTCTTGAACACGTGACCTTTCATCTCCGCGAAATTATTCGAGATGAGCACGAGCAACATAGCGTTCGTGTGACTGTTGATCGCCACCGAAAGTGTCACGGCATGCGTGAGAAGGATGAACGTGTGCGCCACCGTCGCGCTCGTGGACAAAATCACATCCACGGCGAGCCTGACACCAGACTTCACTTGATCAACTTTTGACCCGTTCGTCGCCGCGCTGACGCATCCGTGCACGCTGTTTTGTAGCGCATCGAGCACGTTGCTATTGAACGAACACAACAACTTATCGAACGTCTCCAGGACGTGACACGCCATGTAAAGTTTGATCACTTCTTGGCCTCGAATGTAGTGATAAATCACACTCACGTCAAGCATGTGCGTGTACGTCACCGCGACGCACAGCATGAACAGCCACAAGACATCGTTCAAATGTTCGCGCGCATACGGGTGTATCCCCCACGCACGACGCTTCGACGACGTCTTGTCTCTCGATTTCAGCCCCGACACCGACCACGCCAAACGCACCGTCTGCGACATTACGCGCACCGGCAGCGACGTAAACAACCCCAAAATCGCATCCGCGCACAGCAACCCCCCGTACAGGCAAAACTTTTCCAATTCCAACGGTATGTACCACAATAAATCGAACACGCGCTCGCGCGCGTGCGACATGTCCGGATCGTCCTCGCGTTCGCCCACGCGCAAGCCCAACTCGAGCGCGCAATACTTCCGAATCGTCGTCAGCCCTTCGATCGCCACCGGCGGCGGCGACGATCGCCCTTCGTCTTCCCGCATCACCGTCCAATCTCTCAGCGCCTCCATCCTCGCGCGTTCGCGCGCCCGCGCGTTCGCTCGCGCCACCATCGTCACCGAATCATCGTCATCGTCCTCGTCGTTCTCGTTCGCGGCGTTCGTCGTCGTCGTCTCCGACCCACTCTTCGCGCGTCTGCGCGCCCCGATCCCATCGTTCACCGCGCCCGGGGTGACGATCCCGATCCCTTCGTCCTCCGACGTCGCCCGCGCGGGCGTCTTCTCCATCGACGACGACCGGCGCCGTCTGCCGACGCGCGATTCGACGCGATTTCGCGATTCGACGCGCGCGCGCAGACACCCGGGTGTGCGAGAGTTCGATCGTTCGATCGACGTCGATCGATCGTTCGCGCGCGCGATCGATCGATCGATCGGGTTCGCGAATCGTTCGAACGATCGATCGATCGATCGATCGTTCGATCGTTCGCGCGGCGCCTCGCCGCCGCCGCCGCGCCCGCACACGCACGCTCGGGCGTCGCGTTCGACGCGCCGTCGTCGAGGTCGCACGGCGCGCGCTTCGCGACGCACGGCGACGCGGGCGCGCGAATCGATTCGAACGCCGTCGCTCGACGCCCGCGTCGCGGGCTCGGTGGATTCGCATCGCGCGCTCGAGCGACGATCGATTCGAACGCGCCGACGCCGCGCGCGTCGCGCTCGACATCCGCGCGCGTCCGCGCGTCGATCGACGACGCGCTCGTCCGCGCGGCGGGCGATAGACGCGCGAACGCGCCGCGAGGACGCAGATGTTTAAACCATCGAGCGATGGCGGCGCGAGCGCGAGCGCGAGCGAGGGCGCGCACGACATCGCGGGGACGTCACCGTCGTGGAGGTGCGGGGGTTTCGCGACGCGATGCGATGCGATGCGATGCGACGCGATGGGACGCGTCGTCGTCGTCGAGGGCTCGCACGCGGGATTCGCGCGGCGAGAATCCGGAAGAAGAATTTACGTCGCGCGTCGCGCGCGGACGCGGACGCGGCGTGGGCGCGTCGCGGCGCTCGAACGCGCGCGGTTTCGTCGCGGCGCGCGCGCGCGGCGCGACTCGAGACATCCGCGCGGCGTGACTCTGGACGCGTCGCGCGACGTCCGCGCGAGCGGGAGCGCGCGAGACGAGACGATGCGAGGAAGGAGAGATGAAACGCACGCGCGCTTCGGTGACTGACGGATTTCGCGCGCTCGCGCGGGACGCAGGGAGTACGAGAGCACGTTTTCGAGGTTACTGCGGGACGAGACGCGCGCCGCGGGCGAGGGGGCGACGGATGACCTCGTGCGGAGCGCGTCGGCGGTAGATTTGTCGTACGGGAAGACGGCAGCGGGTGATACCGATAGTGCGCACAACTCTGGACACTTCGGACACGCCGCGGGGTTCGGGAAGGGTGGTGGGTTGTTTGGGGCGTCGAGAGACGACGGGGCGATTCCGTCGGGGCACCACGGGCGGTCGAACTCGGTGTCAAACGGAGCGTTCAACGAGAGCGCGTTTGGGTTGCCGAGCGATCTGAATGGTATGGGGAATATGGGGGGTAGTAGTTTGGGACAAGGCACGACGGATGTCGTGAGCGCGTTCTCCAGCTTCGGGTTAGGGACGGATGTGCCGCTGCGGCCATCCACCGCGCCGCTTCCGCCGCACGGCTCGCACGCCGCTCCTCAGGGACAGCAAGCGAGCTTTGTGGGTAACTCATCGCGATTTAGCACTGAAGCGAATTCGCAAAGTGCCTCTCCGGCACCGGTCATGGGCGCTTACGGCGCCGTGGGCGCCGGCGGTGGTATGGATAACGCCGCCATGCTCCAGCTCCAGTTGCAGCAGCTGCAGCAAATGCAGCAGCTCCAAGGCACGCCGTCCATGGCGGGCATGGATGCTTTTGGGATGGGTGCTGGTGTCGGTTTAGGCGGCATGTCGGGCGGTATGCCTGTCCAAACGCCGGAGATGGCGCAGCTTCTCGCGTCGAACCTCGGCGGCGGGCTCGGCGGTGCGGGTTACGGCGCGAATGGTCAACCGCAATCCATGGCTGAAGTCTACCAAGCTGCGTACGCTGCCGCTTTCTACGCTCAGCAACAGCAGTTGCAGAACTTGATGCGCATGCAGCAACAAGTTCCTGGACTTATGCATCAGAACTTGACTGCGCAACAGCTTCAGCAATTCTCTGGTCTCGACGGCGGGATGGCCGGGGGCGATAACGGTGGCTACGGCTCGCGCATGAGCGGTCGAGACGATCGCTCTCGCGTTGGTAGAACTATGGGAAGAAATCGTGCGGGTGATCGAGGCGATCGAAATGGGGGTGGCTCACAGTCGCTCTCCGGTTCGGTTGCGCGATCTGATTCTCCTCCGTCCGAGGCTGAAATCGCGGAGATGGACAGTCGTTTCGTCTCCGTCGACAACTGCGTCGGACAGATTTCTGTGCTCGCGCGCGATCAACACGGTTGCCGATTCTTACAACGGAAGTTTGATGAAGAAGGTGCCAAAGCCGTCGACTTGTGCTACGATGAAATCATCGCCGAAGCCGTCGAGTTAATGATGGATCCCTTTGGCAACTATTTGGTGCAAAAGTTGATCGAGTGCTGCAGCGACGAACAACGTTCTGGAGTTCTACGCGCGGTTTCTGTCGTCAAGGATGATTCACTTGATGGGTTGCCTGAGCTCGTCACTATCGCTTTGAACACGCACGGTACTCGCGCGGTTCAAAAGTTGATCGAGATGCTCAACTCTCCCGAAGAGGTTTCTCTGGCGACGAACGCATTACGACCTGGGGTCGTTACTTTGATCAAGGACTTGAATGGTAACCACGTAATTCAGCGGTGCCTTCAAAGATTGTCGTCTGAAGACAACCAATTCATCTATGACGCGGCCAAGGTGCACTGTGTTGAGATTGCGACTCACCGACACGGTTGTTGCGTTCTTCAGCGTTGCATCGACCACGCCATTGATGAACAACGTCGTCCGTTGGTGCTCGAAATCGCCTCTCAAGCGCTCGTGCTTTCTCAAGATCCTTTTGGAAACTACGTCGTTCAATACATTTTGGACCTCGGATTGTCTTGGGCCAACGGAGAAGTTATGACGCAGCTCCTCGGCAACTATGCCGAACTCTCCATGCAGAAGTTCAGCTCCAACGTTGTCGAGAAGTGCCTCAAACTCGCCGACGCGTCTCTCGAGAAGAATCGCAACACGGTCGTGCGTGAAATCATGCAGTCGCCCCTGTTGGACCGTCTTCTCATGGATCCGTACGGTAACTACGTCGTGCAGTCAACGCTCACTGTCACAAAAGGTGTTCTTCACACCGAACTTGTCGAGCGTATCAGACCACACTTGCCATTGATCAAAAATAGTCCGTTCGGTAAACGGATTTTGCGATTACTCCTGGAGAACAAGAAGTAAAACAGTTGATCCATTTTTTACTTGTTCCCAAGAGTCAAAATCGTGAAATGGGTGAGAGGGTGATGATTTCTCTGTACAGAGAAATCATGATGTAAATCATGATATGAAAAATGTCTTCTGCGAGCGCGTTCCACGGAGGAGCGCGCTCGCAAAAACGCAGCGTCGTCGAGCGATGGAAAATATCGCTTCGACGAGTCTATGCTTTCTGCGGTGTGAAAACGAACTATACCATAAACTCGCGTGTTTTTAAACGCGCGATAGGGGCTCGCGTCCACCATATACGACTACGAGGTTATGTAATAATAATCGATTCATTGCTTCAACTCACTCGCGTCGCCGCGGCGGCGCCCGTCACATCGCGACGTCGACGCCGCCGACTGGGATCGCGTCCGATGGGATGCTGCGCCTCGGCGCCGTACGACGATCTCGCCACGGTCGAAGAGCGCCGAGCGATGGCGCTGAAAGCCGCGGAAGCGCGGAATAAGCAAAGCGAGATGCGCGGGATCAAGGTGCGCGACGGTTGGCTCGAGACGGCGTGACGACGCGACTGACGGCGAGGACGACGACGCGCGACGACGACAGAGCGAAGCGATGGCGAGTAAAGTGCGCGCGTCCAAGGCGGCGGCCGCGAGAACGAGCGGGGACGCGCACGGTGATCGCAAGAGCGAACAGATGGCGCGAGACTGGGCGTCGTGACGCGGCGAGAGGAGCGAGACGCGTCGCGCCCGGAACGAGCCGAATGGGAACGCGAACGCGATGCGATCGCACGCCTCGGGAATTAGACTAAGTAAAATAGACAAACCTACTCGTGCGATGCGTGCATCAATCCGCGCGCTTGGCGACGTCCTTGAACAACTCCGCGAGCTCGCCGCTCTGGTGCATCGACATCATGATGTCCGAGCCCCCGACGAATTCTCCCTTGACGTACAATTGCGGGATCGTCGGCCACGCCGAGTACGCCTTGATACCATTTCTCAATTCCTCGCTCGCGAGCACGTTTCTCGACGCGTACTCCACGCCGTGATGATCGAGGATGCGGCACGCCATGTTCGAGAACCCGCACTGCGGCGCGCTCGGCGACCCCTTCATGTAAATCAGCACCGCGTTCGTTTGCACGTCGCTTTCGATCGCGCGTTCGACGTCCTCGTTCGAGGCATCGGCAACCTTGGGTTTGAAATCATCGTGCGTGTCGGACGCGAACGCGCGTCGCGCGCGCGAGGCGGCGCGAACGCGCGCGGGGAGGGATGGGGACGTCGACGCGCGACTCGCGAGGAACGCCGTCGCGTTCGTGCGCGTCGCGCAGGCGTTGGTGGAGGCGCTGGAGGATACACCGCGCGCGAGGGCGCGGAGGGCGGTTCTTCGAGCGCTCGCGTGCATGACCGTGACGCGGAGCGGCGGCGAGGGGCGAAGTGACGTAGCGGAAGAAGTGCAACAAATTTTCTATTTCACAAGTCTACGCGCGCGCTCTAGCGCGGTCTTCTACTATTCATAAATTCTATAGCCAATGTACTTCAACCACGACGGCTGCACGCTGGGGTTGAAATTGGGCTTCAGCAGCCACCGCTTGCCGTCCTCGGTGGCGAACATCGTCGGCTCCCACGGCGGGAGTTCGCCGGTTTTCATCGCTTTGTGAAGGCTGCGCTGCCCACGCTCAGCTTTCTTTTTCGCCTTGCTCGCAGTTTTCATGTCCTTGGCAATGAGAGCTTGGAAAAACTCTCCCCAAAGACAGTGACTGTCTGTGAATCCGTTGAGCGGGCGCGTCACCGCTCTCGGTGCTTTGGACGATTTTGGAGGTGCAGGACGCCAAAACGGTCGCACAAACTCCCTCTTCTCTGTGACCTCGTCCACGGCGTCGTTGAATTTACCCTTGAAGTGCATGAATGTGGTGGTCTCAGAGCTAATCGATCCCTCAACCTTATTCGCATGGCTGCGCAAGCCAGTCGTGCCTCGCGGTTTGAAGTGTAACTCCGCGCACAAAGGCGGACCCTCGCTGACGCGCCTGAGTGTGATGTGACCCACCGTTTCGGAATAGCTCCCGCTCAGTCCAAAAAATCGAATAAATAACGAAGGCATATCCATGACGTACTTTTCACCCGTGTGTAAATTTTCGAATCGCATCTCGCCATCGATGAGCACTTGCACCGATGTTCCTCGGAAGACGGGTTTCGCCTTGACGTCAGCCGACAGGTGCAAACCAATTTCTTCATTTCTCAAGTCCCACGTCGTGATGGGAGGGTGATGACACACCTGTTCGGCTAAATACTCAGTGTTGCCACTTTTAATTCGATGTGTTTCGCCTAAAATCGGATTCAAAGGCTTCTTCATGGCTCCAAACGTGTACGCTGACTTGACCCCAGCGCTCGAGCCGTGCTCCGTTCGAATGGCGCTCATGTCTAGGTACAACTTCACCAAACGTGCGATCCGACGCTCGGGATCGGGATGCTTTAAGTCGCTCCAATCATTGTTGCAGCCTTCGATCACGTACACGACGTCCTCCGCGACTTGAATCGTACTAAACGGCACGAAGAACGTCGGCGGCAGTTCGATATCCGTCAAGTCTTGACCAACCTTCAAGTGCTTCGTCATTCCCACCAGCTCTTGCGTACCTTGACCCGAAGTCATGCGTTCATGCATCGCTCGCTTCTCCGCCGTCATCAAACCCAATCGTTCCAACTCTGCCGCCTCTTCCTCAGCCTGTCTCACCGCCTCCTCGTGTTGTTTTCGCAACACGTGTCGCACCTTGCCCTTCATCTCCCGAATCGCCGTCGCCACGTAGCTCTGATGTTCCTCCTGTTCCCAAACCTTGCCAAGCGTGAACGGGAACTCACTGTTCGCTTCAATGGAGATATTCTCATCCGTCAAATCATCCAGGCCATCATCCTCGTCGCCGTAGTGTAACTCTTCGCGCGCGTCGAACCACATGTCATCCTCCCCGGGTTGAAACCGCGCGCGCCAACTCGCGACATCGAGCTTTCGCGCGCCCTTAAAGCAGCACCAACACGACATCGCGCGTTTGCCCGCTCGTCGCGTCGGCAGCCGGCCGCGGAGCCGTCACGCGCGCGCGGCGAGAGTCGAGAGTTCGATCGAGGGCCCGAACGCGTTCGATCAAACGATGACGACGCGCGCGATGCGCTCGATCGCGACGCGCGCGATCGACGACCGCGATGAACGACCGACTGCGGTGCACTAGCGCGCGCGACGCGTGACGACACTCGAGCGACGCGCGGAGTTATTGCGCGGCGAAATGTGAGGAGTGATTGCACGGTGACGGAGGGCTCGGGACCTCTCGCGCGACGACGAGCGCGTCAACGAGCGCGCTGAAGCGCGTCGCGTCGACGCTCAGCCTGGAGACGATTCTCGTACGCGCGAAGTGACTTCAAAAAGTCCGCGGTGCGCGCCTTTTCGCGCTCGAAGCCTTCTTCGCACGCCGCGAGCCGCGCGGCGCGTCGCGAGGCGGCGCGCCGCTCGGGATCCGGCGCCTCGGCGTCGGTTTCTTCGATCGTCTCTGGCGCCCCTGGCGATGGTTCACCGATCGAGTGTCGGCGATGCGGTTCGATCTCGCGCAACACATCCTCGATTTCGAAGTTCGACTTCATCAAAGCCGCCTTAGTGGTCGCAATCTCCGCCAAGACGTCGGCAAACTCGCCTCTGAGGCGCTTCGCGAGCGCGCGCTCCGCGTCCAAATTCTCCTCGAGCGTGACGATATCGCTCCGGCGCGTTTTTAATCGACTCTCTGCGGTCTCAAGTTCGCGTTCGAGCTCGTCCACCGTCTGTTGAAGCTTCACGAACGTCGTCGTCGTCGTCGTCGTCGTCGTCGGCCTCGGCGCGGGGTCGCTCATGTCGGTTGATATCACCAGTCTCGTGTCGTCTCGGTCGGCGCGCCGCGTCGCTCGCGATCGCGCGTCGTCGCTCTCCGACGGCGCGCGCCGATTCTTCTCCGCAAATTCTCCCTCCGCGACGATCGAGCGTTCGCGGGCGCGTCGTCGGCGTCGTCGGCGTCGTCGCGCGTCGGCGTGTCTCGACTGACGGTGAAGCGCGACGTCGATCGACGGACCGAACGATCGTCGGCGTCACCTCGCGACGCGTCGACGCGTCGAGCCGTCGCGTCGACGGCGCAGCGACGACATGCCGGACGCCGCGCCCGCGAACGACGCCGAAACGCGCTCGAACGCGCCCGCGAACGGCGATAAAACGACGGAAACGATCGCCATCGCGCGCGCTTTGGCGCGAGAGAAAGCGTCGCGTTTCGTCGTCGGTGACGTCGTGGATGGATCGCACGCGCGCGTGCGAGCGTCGGACTGCGATGCAAAACGTGCGATTCACGTCGTGGGGTGTAAAGACAGCCGCGTGACGATCGATGCGAGCGTGGAGTGCGCAAAGGTGTTCGTGGAGCGGTGCGAGGGGTGCGAAATCGTCGTGGCGGGACGCGTGCTGAGCGAACACTTGGAGATTTGGGACTGCGTGCGGTGTGAGGTGAGGTACGAGAGCGCGCTCGGGACGACTCAAATCGATCAGTGTCGCGGTGTGCGGTTGAAATACGCGGTACGGGCGTTCATGGGAGCGGTGGTATTCGCCACGAGCGTCGGCGTCGACGTGGCGTTTGGCGATTTCGGAAGCGACGCTCAAAGGCTCGATTCGGAAGATTTAGCGCCCGGTGATCACAGAGAGATTCCACAGTTCATCACGCGAGTGATAGATGGAGATTTGCTCACCGAGCGGTTGATTCGTGGGAAAGATGAGTACCCGACGACGGAACGCGAACTTCGCGATTCGCTCGGCGACGCGCTCGCGGCGGAACATTTGGACACCGCTCCGGCGCGCGCGGAGCTGCGCAAAGACAAAGGCAACGCCGCTTTCAAGGATGGTAATTATTCTCAAGCCGTGTTGCACTACACCGAAGCCCTAGACCTCGACGCATCGCACGTCGTGGCTCTGTGCAACCGCGCGCAGTGCTTTTTAAAGCTCGGCGAGCACGATAAAGCCCTCGCCGACGCCGACGCCGCTCTTTCGGTGAAACCCGACTACGTCAAGGCCCACTTCCGCCGCGGTCTCGCGTTGCACGCCTTAAAACGATTCACCGACGCCGTCCTCGCGTTCGAGCGCACGCTCAGCGTAGATCCCAAAAACATCCAAGCCAAGGACGCGCTCCGCGTCGCCGAATACGCCGTCGACAAGGCGCGTCGCGCGTCTCGCTCCTGAACTCGGCACGCATTCATCGCGATAGTCATTTTAGCCTAGTCATTCCTAGCGCATCTCAGATATCTCTGCGTTTTCGCGGTCTCGCCTCGCGGTCTCGTCCCGCTCGCCTCTCGCGTCCCGCGTCAAAGCCTTCGCGTGTACAGCTTTTGGATAACCTTGGTCCAGTGGTCGATCGGCAGTCTTGGACGCGCGCGTCCGTCGGCGTCTGGGCGTCCGTCGGCGTCAAGGCGTTCGCGTGACCGCGCGCACGTACCTGCGCGAGCGTACGTCGCGTCATGCTGTCTCTCGCGTCCGCCGTCGCGCGCGCGCCGTCGCGGTCGCGCGCGCCGCGAGGTCGAAGCGAAACGACGAAAGCGAACGCGGCGAAACGAACGCCGCGCGGTCTGTGCGTGGCGCGCGCGTTCGACGTCGCGGGGGCGAAGATCTCGGGCGTCGGTAAGGCGATACCGGAGAAATTCCTGACGAACGACGATCTGAGCGAACTCGTGGAGACGAACGACGAGTGGATTGCGACGCGCACGGGCATTCGCAAGCGACACGTGATTACGGGGGATGAAACGCTGACGAGCCTGGGGGCGCACGCGGCGAAACAAGCGCTTGAAAGAGCGAATGTGAAAGCTGAGGATTTGGATTTGATCATTTTGGCCACGTCGAGCCCGGATGATATATTCGGAAGCGCGTGCACGATTCAGGCGGCGATCGGGGCAAAAAATGCGTTGGCGTTTGATTTGACGGCGGCGTGCAGTGGATTCGTTATTGGGTTGGTGAATGGCGCGCAATTTATTCGAGCGGGGGGCTATAAGAATGTACTGGTGATCGGAGGCGATGTGTTGAGCCGATACGTGGATTGGCGCGATCGAGGGACGTGCATTCTCTTCGGCGACGGCGCCGGAGCGGCGGTGTTAACGGCAACGGATGCGGCGAATTGTTCGTTAAAAGGGTTCGACATGCACTCAGACGGAAGCCAAAATCATCATCTGGTAGCACAGTATATTGGTGATAACGGTAAGCCGATGAGCGATGGTGCGTCGAAAACGGCGGCGTTTTGCAACATCTCCATGAGCGGTCAAGACGTCTTCAAATTCGCCGTGCGCACGGTGCCGATGACGGTGAACAAGTCGCTCGCGGCGGCCAGCATGACCGCCGAGGACATCGATAAGTTAGTCTTGCACCAAGCCAACCAGCGTATCATAGACAGCGCGGCGCAAAGGTTTGGTTTGAGCGAAGACAAGGTAGTTAGTAACATCGCCGAGTACGGCAACACCTCTGCAGGCTCCGTTCCGATCGCCTTGTGCGAAGCCGTCGAGAGCGGCGCGATCAAGGAGGACGACATTATCGCCTTCGCGGGGTTCGGCGCCGGTCTCACGTGGGCAAGCGCGATTTGGAAGTTCTAATAAATAGTGTAAATTCTTCTTCTCACCGAAGCGCGTCGTCCCGCTGTCCCGAGCCTGCGCGCGGCGCCGCACACCTTCGCGCGTCGCCTCGCGCGCGCCCTCGCGGCATGGCGCCCGCTAACTTACCCAAATCCATAGCGCACGGTCCATCAGCGTTAGAAGTTCGCGCGTTCGCGCACGCGCGCGTCGTTTTTCCGTCACCGAGTCACCCGAGCCCTGGTGAACATCACGCGTCGAGAGCGTGCGTGTACAACGCGCGCGCGAGCGATGAAGAGACGTACGACGTGATCATAGCTTCGGGATGCGATGTTCTCGCGTGTGAGATCAACTTGAGCGACTCGAACGTCGATAGAGGTAAGGAAAACGCGCTGAGACCGACGGCGGTGAGCGAGACGGCGGCGCGACGGCGACGGCTGGAATCGTCGTCGACAAAACGGGAGATTCAATCGATTTCGTTGAGCGAGGACGCGGGAAAACTGTTGATGGTGGATAATTTCGGTGTCGTGGACGTGATGACGCGCGATGTGGGCGGGGGAGGGAAATTCGGCGACGGCTCGCGGCTCGCGGCGGTGGGCGCGAACGACGTCGAGGGCGTCGGCGGATGGTGCGGCGCCGTCACGGGAGGAGGCGAAGACGGTAAGATATACGTCGCAAAGAGTTCACAGCGTGTGGTGGATTTGTACGACGTTGATCGACGCGTGCGACGGATTCGCACGTTATTAGCGCCGTACGATATAGAGCTCACCGCGGTTGGGAACGGAGGCAACGTCTTCGTCGTCGCTGAGGGACATCAGCTCGCGGTGTACGACGATCGAATCGCCGAAAGGGGCGGGTGCGCAAATAGAATATCATTAGGGTATAATAAGCCGCTGTACGCGGTGTCGACGTCTCGAACGCCGGGATTGGAATCCGTCATCGCGTGTGGCGGAGCGGAGCGCGTCGTGCACGTCCTCGACATCCGCAAATGGGGCGCCATGGAACGCTGGAGAAACGCCGCCAAGTTCGACATCACCCAGCTCGAACTCAGCACATCGAGCCCAGGATTTGCGTACGTGGCCGGGTTAGATTACGAGTGCATGTGTGGCAGTTGGCGAACGCAAAAATCCGACGGCGGATTTTCCTTTCGAGCCGACACGCGTTGGATGGGATTGCACTCCTGCAAGACCGCGTGCGGCCGCGGCGACGTCCTCGCGGGCTGGGCCGAAAGTGGTCACGTTTATGCCTTACGCACGCAACCCGCGATCGATTCGTTTCGTCACGCGTAGAGTACCGATAGTGTAACTGTTTCGTCGCGCCGCACTCTCCGTCCCGCTCGCCGGCGTCGAGATGACGCCGGCACCCGCGCTGCCCGCTGCCGACGTGTGCGCTGTCTGTTTGGCCATCCCCGAGCAAAGAGGGAGGTTAGACTCGTGCTGTCATCTCTTCTGCGTCCCGTGCATCGTGCGCTGGGCTTCGATTGAGACGAAATGTCCCCTGTGCAAGGAAAGGTTCACAAAGATGACGCCCGAGGACGCGTCGACGAGCGCGCGCGCGGGGCCGGTGATGGAGTTTCGAGAGACGAATCAAGGCGACGAACGCCCGGACGAGGCGGAGGAAGAATCGGAGGACGAGGCGGAGCGGTACTTTTGCGACGTGTGCCGACGCGGCGACGACGAGGCGTCGCTGTTGCTGTGCGACGCGTGCGACATCGGGGCGCACACGTTTTGCGTCGGACTCGAGTCCGTGCCGCGTGGAAGATGGTTTTGCGAACTATGCCGAGGAATGGAGGGAGAGTTCGCGGGAGCGCGCGATGGTGGGTCGAGTCGACGCCGACGACGAGCCGAGGCGGAGTCGCGCGCTCGGGACATTTTGTTACGGTCGGATGGCGGCGTCGAAGCCGTGCGGACGAGAGAGCGCAGGGCGGATCGCGCGCGTCGCGCGGTGAGAGCGCGTCAACGTGGGGAAATACGTCGACGCGGGGGCGGCGGCGAGCGATCGGTGATGCGCAGTCGCTCGGGCGGCGGCGACGACGCTCGAGTTGAGCAGATTTCGAGAGTTCACGTACTGAGAGAAGCCTGGGAAATGTTACAAAGCGGGGAAGTCGAGTTTCCGGGCTGGACGCGGATACAAAACACACCTTCGTCGCCTCGCTCGTCGGTGCCGTCGGCACCGCGTCGGGTAGGATCGAACACGGATGAAGACGGACCGAAGGACGTCGTGGACGAAGCGTGGGACGTTCTTGAAAAGGCGATGCACGCAGACGACAAGAAAAAGAAGCGGGCGTCAACATCGGACAAAGCATCAACCGCAGTCGCTAGCACCAGTGCACCGAAACTCAAACGTCCATCCATTCGAAGCGAGCCTCCCGGTTGGAGCATGTCGGCTACGGCGTGGAAACCGCGCGAGGAGACGGCGCGAGCGACGCCCGTTCCGCAACGGGCCGCACCGTCGAACTCTCACACCTCTCGGCCACTGCCCGCCGCATCATCACCGGATAAATCACTCAAATTCGCCATCGCCGATCGCGTCAAAGCCGTCTTGCGTCCGCTCTACGCCGCCGGAGACGTCACGAAGGATGAATATCGGCGTATTTGCAAATGCGCCACGAGCGAAGCTCTCGCTTCGAACGCCACCGACGATGCGTCCATAGCACACATAGTCCATCGCTTACGCAAGCGGTGATTTAGTCCTACAGTAGTACTAGCGCGCACGAAGCTTCGGCTCGAATGATCCGTTCCGCGCTCCACGCGTTCGACTCGAGAGGCACCTTCACAACGCGACTCGCGTTCTCGACGCGTATCCATGGCTGACCAGGTGCGTGACCGCGTTCCGACCTATAACGCACATGACACCATGATCTCGAACGCGTCATCGCGCGTTTACGTCCCGCAACGCGCGGAATCGTCGTGTCAAAGTTCGCGACTGACCACGTCGAGAGATTCGCTTCGTCAAACAGTTGAAGCTCATCGCGCCGATTCTGAAGCGTGCGCAGGAGTTGGACGCGGCGAAACCGAAAATTGCGTATTACTGCCGCATGCATGCCGTGCGCGAGGGGCTGAAACTCGATTATCGCTCGGCGGAGGTTAACGAGGCGCTGTCGGACGCCATGGAACGGCTCGAGCGCGCCAAGGCGAAGATGAAAGACGAACTGAACGAGGAACACGATGAGCTGGAGTGCGAGTCGTTCGCTTTGCAAATATTCGTAAAGGCCGATCGGGCCGATCGGGGTGGCTCGCGAGGGATGAACACGGCAAAAATGTTTTACGCGTCATCAATCTTCTTCAACGTTTTGCGACAGTTTGACGCCGACGGGAAATTGGACGCAGATATAGAGAACAAGCAGCGGTACGCGGAGTGGCGTGCGGCGGAGATAACGAAAGCGTGTAGAGAGGGTCGAAATGCGACCGCACCGCCAGCAGATGATGAGGGCGAAGAGCGAAGCGAGATAGGCGTCGAGGCGGAGGCGTCGTCGGCGGAGCCAGAGGTGGAATTGCCGCCGGCGCCGAGGCATCAACCGCCGCCGCCGCCACCTCCACCGCCACACGTGGCCAGTGGACCACCAGCTGGTGTAAACACGGGCGCCCCATCGAAGGCTACGAGCAAAACGCCGGTGGTTCGAGGCGGTCGAGCGCCGCCTGGGGTCACACCGCCGAAGATCGACGTTGGAAGCATCGCCGACGCGCAGCGACACGCAAAGAATGCGGTAAGCGCGTTGGGTTTCGACGACGTGAACACCGCGGTGGAGGCGTTAGAGCGAGCGTTGAACATTCTAGGACCGCTGGCGGCGAAAAAGTAGGGTAGCCTTAGATGATACGATGGAAAATAGAAAGAAAGCGCACGTTGCATTAAAATAAATGAAATTCTTCGCGAGTAAACAGCGTTTACTTGAAAACGGCCTGGTCGCCGAGCTCTTGGCCCGCGAGACCTTCCTTGCTCACCTTATCGAAGAATTCCTTAAGTGTGTCCGAGCCATAGCTCGGCGTCGCGGCGGCGTCGTACTTACCATCATCGTTCATCACTAACATCGATTCGGCGGCGTAGTATCGACCAATCTTGCCGAACTCGGCCGCATCCTTCATGTTGCTAAAGAAGCCAGCGAAGACATCGAGAACCTTGATAACGACGTCCATCACTTCAATCGGCACTTTGATGAACTTTGGTTCCATTTCGAGGAGTTCAAAAAGCATAGTGCCTTGCTGAAGCGCCGACATCGCCTCGCCCGGGCCGCCGATGGGGAGCACCTTGTTCAACATCTCCGGCTCGCGAATAGAATCCGCCATAAACTTGGCCAAATCGCTCTCGGAGATCGGCTTACACGAAGCCAATTGTCCATCGCCGAACATGACGTATGGGCCGCCCTTTTGCACCACTTCGACTTGCCCCGCGAGAGACTTGAAAAACGCCGTCGGGCGCACAATGGTGTACGAAATATCCCCCGCCGCTTGCAACTCAGCCTCAAACTTAAGCTTCGCCTTTTGGAACGTCAGCGTCGGCTTTTGCACGCAAATCGCGCTCAACAAAACGAAGTGCTTGCTCCCGCGCTCGCGCGCCACGTCCAACACGTTCTTCGTCGCGCGATAATCGATATCCCACGAGTCCTTCACGCCGCCCGTGCGGCTCGCCAGGCACGACACCACCACGTCGTACGCGCCCTCATCGAACGCCTTCGTCTCGATCGACTCCTTGCTTCCAACGTCGCCGAACTTCACCTTCGCGTCCGGGAACAACGCCTTCGCGTCCGTCGCGTTCGTCTTTCCGCCGATGCCGCTCTTTTCCCGCGTAAACGCCGTGACGTCGTACCCGCGCGCGCACAACTCCCGCGTCACGTACTTCCCGATGTACCCCGTCGCCCCCACGACGAGCACCTTGACGTCCTTATTCTCCTCGCTCGCCAGCTCCGCCGCGCTCGCCGCGCGAATCGCGCGCCCCCCCCGTCGCGCGCTTCTCGTCTTCGTCACCGATCGCGCGCCGATCGCGCGCTCGTACCGCGCGCGCGCGCCGCCCAGCGCGCCCGCCGTCGCGCGCATCGCTCCCGCTCGCGTCGTTTCCCGCTCGGTCGCCTCGCTCGCGCGTCGCGCGTCGCCGTCTCTCGAGCGCGCGTCGTTCTTCGCGCGGCGTCGGATGATTTTATCCAAAACGCGCGCGCTCGAACCTCGGACGCGAGGTTCGTTCGCGCGGCGTCGATCGACGGTTCGAGGTTCGCCGGCGTCGCGCGCGATCGATGGAATCGTCGTTGAAAACGACGGCGCGACGGCGCGACGCGCGCGCCGACCGACGGCGGACGACGGCGCGCGACGCGCCGACGCGCGATGGAGCTTCGAAGCGGCGCGTCGAGCGCGGCGACGGTGCGCGCGCGCGAGGCGACGCGAACGAAGACGCGAATGAAGACGCGGCGGCGGCGGCGGCGGCGGCGACGACGACGACGACCCGACGGTGACTGACGACGCGAGCGATCGCGCGCGAGGCAGGATGAGATGCGACTGCGCTCGGGACGCGCGGTGGGAGGCGCGGCGGAGGCGCGAGCGACGCCGAGGAGCGCGGCGGAGGCGAGGGCGATGCTCATGGGACGGCCGGGCGGGACGAAGATGGCGAGCGAGCACGCGCCGACGTTTCGGAGGGGGGTGAAAGCGGTGTTCGATCGGTGGACGGCGATGCAGCTGGCGGTGGTGAACGCGTGGGGGGGGACGGAGAGCGAACGGAAGGCGCGGGAGGCGGAAGAGGAGATCGCGGAGTGGTTCGCGTCGCGCAAGAGCAAGGACGCGCTCGAGTTGGAGGATTTGTTGATTGAGATATTAGGGGATGATTTTAACGTCACGTGCGAGGATGGGTCGCCGGGTGAGGTGGCGAAGGCGCTGTGGATGATGTACGAGCAGTGTGCGGAGGGAAGGTACGATATGGTTGCGCAGATTGAATCGAAGCCGCTCCCGCGCGAGTCGATCGAGCGAAGCAGACAAATCGAAGAAGACAAGCGATGGTCGATGAACGGTGGTGGGGACATGGACACCGGAGCGAGCTCGAGTGATGATGAAGGAGATGATGAAATGGACGCCGTCGACGCCGATGGGCTCGCCGAGCAGTTGGGTGGGGCTTTTAACGTTCACCCGAGCGGCGACGACGCGCTGGACACGTCGGCGCGACGTTTGAAAAACGAGCCAGACGACGATGGCTGGTGCACCGTGCCGTCGCGGCGATGAAATCTAAGGTGTTGTAGTGATGAATTCATTCCTGTCTTGAGAACGACGCGTGCGCGGCGTTTTGATGATAAATTCGGTGTCGATATTGACAAAGCAACTCGTAGTCTCTACTAAAGCGGTTCTTCGACGATGGATAAAATCTCTTCCTCGATGACGGTGGTCTCGACAAAGTCCAACTTTGCCTTGGCTTGATCGCCAAGCAACTCGTCGAGCGCTTGCTTGTAGATCGGGGTGTCCCGAACAGCCTTCTTGGACTCGACCCACTTCTTCCACTTCTCCGCCGTCGCTCTCTTCTCGCTCGCGACGTTGGAATCCGCCTCGTTTCTGATCTTCTCGTCGATCTCTTCGAACCTCTTGCTGTACTTCTTGATGTTCTTCTCGATATCGGCCTCTTGTTCTGCCGTGAGCAAGGACTTTGCGCGAGGACGCCACAAAAACTGGAAGAAACGATCCTTGCCGTACTTGTACAGCAGCTTGCCGTTGAACGTCCACATGTGGTATCCATTCTCCATTTGGTGCACGCTCGTCACCGCCGTGGTGACAAAACGACCGGTGGGATCCCACTCGACATCAGTTGCCATAAAGTGCTCGACGCTCGCCATGGTTTCCATGGTTTCTACGTCGAAGAACTCAAACTGACCGTTCATCGTCTTCAGACCCGCCAAGATGACGACGCGCCCATTCGGACTCCAGAACAAATGGTTGGCCGTCTTATTCTTGACGGTACCAATCAACGTGCAGTTGTTGTTACCTTGCTTATCCTTCATGCTGTAGAAAGAGACATCCGGACGCGCACCGTCGCCGTGAATGACGGCAAAGCGATGGCCCTTCGGCTCCCACGCAAACGCGACAATCTTCTCAGCCTTGTTGGCGAGTTCAACAACTTCCATTGGGCAGTTTGGTTCGCGCAAGCGGAACAACTCGAAACCACTATACGTCGTCTTCCCTGACTTGGTCGTCCGTAAAACCTTAGCCCCAAAGTAATCACCGCTCGCTTGCCAGTACATGTTGACGCCGACGATGCTACCGGTGCATAACAAGTTTTTCGAACGAACTTCTTTCTTACTCGGCAGAGAAATCAAAGAAAGGCGCGCCGGTTGGTTACCGAGACCTTGTTCGGGTTGGAACGTGGCCAAGATAGGATCCGTCGGGGACCAGCAGAAATCAACCACGCCGTCGACTTTGATGGACTTCTTATCCACCAGCGTCATTTCCGGGGCGGCGTACACGGAAATCATGCCTGTGCCCATCTTGGCAAAGAAGCATCCGCTCTCATCGCTACTCTGCCCCGACCACTTGAACACCGGCCACGTCAAACCTTGTTGGCCTTGGGCTATGAAATCACTAATAGGTCCCATGAAAGTACGCAACTTGGCGCCCGAGCGCGTGTCGAAAAAGTTGACGAGGACGGATGTCACTCCGTCCGCCGTGGTCGGATCGTGCGTGGACCCAGTGGCGAGGAATCGCTCGCATGGAGAGAATTCAATGAATTGAACGCCATTGTGACCGTACTTAGCGATACGTCCGAACGAATCACCACCCCACAGTGCAACGCCTTGTCTGTGCACCGTCGCCAAGAAACTCCCCTTGGGCGACCACTGCACATACGACTCCGTCCAGTGCGTACGCGTGTACACATCCTCGCCCTTCTTCGTCTGGGGATCGTTCCAAAAGATTTGCGTCTCATCGCCGAATCGGCACACGAATTGATCGCGCCCACGCTGATCCATCATCCACGCTTGAGTGTTCTCGCGCGGCGCGAACGGCTTCGGCGGCGGCGCGACGTACTCATCCGGCACCTTTTGGTACTTTTCAAAGTCATCAAACTTGCAAACCTTGAAGATGTGCGTCTTATCCAATTTATACCCATCCGTTTGTTCCACCGCGCTCTGCGCCTGTTGCTCGTTCGCAAACTCCACAAACGCGTATCCGAGAGACGTCTTCGTCGACTCGTCTTGCGGCATCAACATCCCTCCCTCTCGGATTTCACCAATTTGGGTAAAAATCTTCGTCAGCACGTTCAACAGCTTGCCAAACTTCGCCTCGGGAATCTGCGGCAAATTATCCACGACGATCACGCTCGCGAACCCGGTATCTTCCTTCGCTTCCTCCAACTCCACCTTCACCGGTTGATCCAACCCGGCGCGTTTGATTTCATCCGCGGGCAGCTCCACGCTCTCGACGTCCACCTTGTCCCAATCCACGAATCCATCCTGCGCCGCGAATCGTCCGTGTCGTCAGTCTCCGCTCGCGTCGCTCGCATCGCGTCGCCCGCGCGCGCCGCCCTCCCCCTCGCCGTCGCGCGCGAGCCGCCGAACCCGCGCTCGATCGGTTTCCTCGTCGTCGCGCGTCGTCGCGCGTCGCCGTCGCGCGTCGCCGCGTCGCCGTCGCGTCGCGTCGTCGCGTTCGCGTCGCGTCGTCCGCACCTCGCCGCGCGGAAAGCTCGCGGGCACGTCGTCCATGGCGCGCGCGTCGCGCACTCCCGATGCGCTTGGGGTTTCGCATCCATCGACGATCGATCGATCGATCGATCGATCGGCGCCGATCGCGCGCGCGCGTCGAACCTCGCGACGTCGATCGAGTTTCCCCGCGAACGACGATCGATCGATCGATCGATCGTCGCGCGCGGCGCCGGTCGTCGGTCGTCGGTCGGCATCGTCGCGCGCGCGTCGTCGGCGTCGACGATGCCGACCGAGATGGCGCGAACGCACGCGCGCGGGCTCGTGGATTATCTCAACGACGCGTGGACGGCGTACCACGCGACGCGCGCGACGTGCGAGGCGCTCGCGCGGCGAGGATTCGTCGAGCTCGACGAGCGCGCGACGTGGTCGTTGGCGCGCGGGGGGAAGTACTTTTACACGCGGAACGCGTCGGCGGTGGTGGCGTTCGCGGTGGGGGGTGGATACGAACCGGGAGATGGGTTCGTGATCGTCGGCGCGCACACGGACTCGCCGTGTCCGAAGCTGAAGCCGAACACGCGCGTGGAGGGGGGCGACGAGGTGCGCGTGCGCGTGCAGCCGTACGGCGGCGGGCTGTGGCACACGTGGTTCGATCGCGATTTAGGGATCGCGGGACGGGTGGTGGTGAAATCGTCGCACACGGGGGAGATTTTGCATCGATTGGTGCGGATAGATCGGGCGGTGTGTCGGATTCCGACGCTGGCGATTCACTTGGATCGAAACGTCAACAGCGAGGGGATGAAGGTGAACTTTCAGCAGCACATGGCGCCGATTTTGGCGACGCGCGCGAAGGCCGAAGCGAAAGACGACGACGAGGGTGGGGAGAAAACGACGGCGAGCGACGGTAAGGGGTCGAGCGAACGGCATCACCCGCTGCTGCTGACGTTGCTCGCCAAGGAACTCGGGTGCGCGCCGGGCGACATCGTCGATTTCGATCTACAGCTGTGCGACACGCAACCGAGCGCGATCGGTGGGGCGCAGAATGAGTTCATTTACAGCGGCCGTTTGGATAACCTGGCGAGTTGTTACACATCGTTGCACGCGCTGATGAACGCCTCGACGGATGAGGCGTTGGCGGACGCGCGAGGCGTGCGCATGATTATGCACTTTGACCACGAAGAAGTCGGAAGCGAGTCTTCGAGCGGCGCCGCGGGCGCGATGACCACGGACGCGATCAAACGCATCGCAGCTGCGCTGAGCCGAGGAAGCGTGGAAGGCTTGGACGAGCGCACGCGCCGCGCGTCGTTTTGCGTCAGCTCCGACATGGCGCACGCCTTGCACCCAAACTACGCCGATCGACACGAACCGGCGCACGCGCCGAAAATGCACGGCGGCTTAGTCATCAAGCACAACGCCAACCAGCGTTACGCCACCGATGCCGTGACGGCATTCATGTTCCGCGAGATTGGCGAGCGCGCGGGCGTTCCCGTGCAAGAGTTCGTCGTGCGAAGCGACACCGGTTGCGGTTCCACCATTGGGCCGATTTTCTCCACCCGAACCGGCATTCGCACCGTGGACGTCGGCGCCGCGCAGCTTTCCATGCACTCCATCCGCGAAGTCTGCGGCGCTGACGACATAGACCACGCCGTGAAGCACCTCACCGCGGTTTACCTCCACTTTATCGATCTCGATCGCACCCTCATAGTCGACGGAGCCATCGGCACGCTGTGTCGCCCGTGCGACGTCTTCGAATCGGCGACGTCCAAGCTCTCCCTCGACGTCCGAGACGACGCCGCCGACGACGCTCGCACGTACGCCGAGTGATCGCGCTCGCGCGATCGCGCTCGTCGAGCGTCTTCACTTCGTAATATCCATCGCGATTCTCTCCGCCGCGCGTCGATTTCAAACAACCAAACCGAGCACCGCGCCCGCGCTGACGTCACTTTGAGCCGCGTCGCGTCGCGCCGACGCGCCATGGGCGACGGCGCCGCGATCTTAGCGCGTTTAGGCGCCATGCGCAAGGACATCGCGGACGCGCGACGCGACGGAAACCACACCAAGGCGCTCGAATTGTTAATCTCCCAGCGCGAGCTGTTGCAACCATCGATGCGGGCGTCGAGCGCGGATGCGAAGATGATCGCGCCCGTTCTGGCGAAAATCACGGCGCAGATGGAAGACGTGCGACGGGAGATGCACGCGCGGCAGGGTGAGGTCGAAACGAAGGACGGGGCGGAGATGAAATCGAGCGATGAGGGGTCGGATTCGGCGCGAGAGGAACGGGTGACGAGGGGAACGGCGACGATGACGACGGGAGGGAAGGATGAGACAGTCGTCAAGCGGCCGAATTACGAGGCGGTCGATGCGATGCTGGCGAATAAGACGACGAGCGCTTGGGGGGTGCCGCCACCGCCGATCGTGACGTTGGAGGACGACGACGAGATGGAAATTTTGGGCGACGCGGATTTAAATCGATACTTGGAACCGCGGCGAGCGGCGCCGGCGCCGGCGGCGCGCGATGGGGGGATCGGGATCGGCGGCGGCGCGCCGAAGCGACAGAAACAGTTCGAACGACCGGGACTTAAGGACAGAAAGACGAGTCCGAGAAAGAGTCCGAAAAATAAGAGAAATAGAAAGGGTGGCGAGCCGGCGTCGAGGTGGTCGGGAGAAGGAGAGGGCGACGCGGCGAATAAGCCACCGACGCGATTCATGAGCGCTGGAGAGAGATTGGATTTAGAGCACGCGGCGAAAGGCTTACCTCCGGCGACAGCACAGTATCGCGCGGCGAGGGAAGCGAATGGAACGACTCGAACGTACGGGCGGGGCGGCTTTGTGCCTCCGTGCGGCGGCGGGAACGGGAATGGGCAGCGAGTGAAGCCGAATCAGAATGGGAGCAACGAAGACGACGCGCAGCCTTTCAGTGAAGCCGTGATGCAAAAGCTATCCCCTAACGGCGAAGCGATCGCGGAGGATATCCTTAAGATTGATAGAGAAATCATCGAACGAGTGGTGAGCGAGATTTTGGACAAGCACGAGAGCGTGGATTGGGACAGCATCGCGGGCTTGGAGCACCCGAAAGCGGCGGTACAAGAGCTCGCGGTGTGGCCGATGATGAATCCAGAATTGTTCGTAGGCGCACGTGCTGTGCCAAAAGGCTTGCTCCTCTTTGGTCCGCCCGGTACTGGTAAGACTTTGATCGGTCGCGCCGTTGCGAGTCAGTGCGGCGCGACGTTCTTCTCGATCTCTGCCTCGAGTTTGACGAGTAAGTGGATTGGTGAAGGCGAAAAAATGGTTCGTGCGCTCTTCGCCGTCGCTCGTCACCTATCTCCCGCCGTGATTTTCGTGGACGAGATCGATTCATTGCTCTCCGCTCGTAAATCGGACGGCGAGCACGAGAGCTCGCGTCGCATGAAGACGGAATTTTTAGTACAAATGGACGGTTTAGGCGGCGGTGAGAACGACAGATTGTTGCTCATCGGAGCGACGAATAGGCCGCAAGAGCTCGATGATGGCGCTCGACGGCGCATGCCTAAGCAGCTGTACATCCCTCTTCCGTGCGCCGCCGCGAGGCGGGACATGGTTCTTCGTACGCTCAGCTCTGGCAAAGGCGTCGCGCACAACCTCACCGATGCCGACTTGGATTTAATTTGCGAGAAAACTGACGGCTACTCGGGATCTGACATGAAACATCTCATCCAAGAAGCCGCGAGAGCGCCCGTTCGTGAGACGTTTCAAAAGACAAAGGACGTTCAAGGTCCGCTCTCGCCAAGTACTCTCAGACCCATCGTATTGGCCGACATTCGCCGCGCCGCTAAGCAAGTGCGCCCTTCTGTGACGAGAGCAGACGTTGAATTCCATGAAGAATGGAACAAAAATCACGGCGCACTCACGACCACCGCGGCTGAAGACGATGACGACGAGTCCTGGGAGTAAATGATGCTACCTATGCTCTATTGTGTAATTTACAAATATTCTTCATTCTATGCGCGGCACCGCGTTGATGGCGGCCAAGATGCGAACGACGAGATTCAAGGACGCGAGGTCGTTTTCCGCATCGACGTATTCCGCAGGAATCGCGTCCGGTGACTTTGCGAAATCAAAGGCTCGCAAAAAGTCAGCACTGCTGGCGGACTCCGGAACGGGGAAGTGCGAGGCGATCACGCGCTCTGCGTTCCAGCGACTGACTTTTTCGGCCCACGCCGCGACTTCCTCGCGGTAAAATTGAAACACGACGTTGAATACGATCGGGGACACGACGAATTTCCCCGCCATGCCGCGAAAGCTCCGTTCGGGGTTTAAGATATTCTTCGCGTCCGGGGCGATGAACAACGAAAACAGCGCCATGCGCATCCATCCGTTCGACACGCGCGCTTCGCGCTGACTCGCCGGAATTTGAGGCGACGCGATGTTTCGTCCGCCGCGATAATTCCCCAGTTTCAGCAAACGAATGGTGAAGCAGTCGTCGCTCCCCAGACTCTCCAAGTCATCCTCTGGGATGATTCCTGGCGCGTTCTCTCCCACGTACACCGCAGCGTCGGTGACTAAAAGCGACGACGTATCTTTATGATAAAACGCGCACTCGCAGTACGTGTAATTGTGCCAAAACAACGGCGGTAGATACAAAAGCTCGCTTTCGATCTCATCGCTCCACGGCGGCGGATTACGCGAGTCACCGAGCGTACCTTTCGGAAACAATCCCAAAAACGCGTTCGGCAGCGGCAGAGGAAACGAAAACTGCCCCGGCGCGATCCACAGCTCGCACTTTGGAAACGCGCGCGTGAACGCCGGCGCGAATATTTTATGTTCGTACTGCGTCGTCGACAAGCAGCAATACTTCACCTCTCCCCCGATCTTCGCCAACAACTCCACGCACTCCTCCGTCGGCGCGATCGGGTCGTGCACCCACAGCGCGCCGTCGCGCATTCTCACCACCGTCATCCGCACGTTCGTCGTCACCCCCAGCCCGAATCCGATCCCTTGCTCTTGCTCCAGCGCCCACACCCGTCCCGGAACGATCGTCTCCATCGTCGTCTTCCTTCGCAGCACCGGCGTGAGCGGGAACGGGAATCCCGTCACGTTGACGTACCGACGCTTGCGCGCCGTCGCCGTCGCGTCGTCGTCGTCGTCGTCGTCGTCGTCGTCATCATCCTTCGTCGCCGCCGTCGCGCGAACCCGTCCCCGGTGTCGTCGCGCCCTCAGACGCCGCGCGACGACGAACGACGTCGTCGACGGCGTCCGCGCGGTCGTCGTCGTCGTCGTCGGCATCGAGCAAACGCGCGTCGCCATCCGTCGCGCGTCGCCAACCGTCGCGCGTCGCCATCCACTCATCCATCCGGTCGCGACCGGTACGAAAAACGAGACTGCGCGTAAACACGGAACGAAAAAAAAGCGCCGCCATGGGCAAACAGTTCGCGCGCGCTTTTCGCGCGCGCCCGCGACGCGCAACGACCCTCGCGCGTCGCATTGCGCGGCAGACGACGCCGCGCGCGACCGCTCGACGACACGCGCGCGATGATGACCGTGGCGACCGTGGCGACCGTCGCGACGACGCGCCCCGCGATCGCGGCGCGCCCGGCGACGCGCCGCGCGCCGCGCGCGACGCCGCGCGCGCTCGCGACGCCGCGCGCGACGCGCGCGCGCGAGGTTTCGCGCGTCGCGCTCGCGACGTCGGCGACGCTCGCGCGACGCGCGACGCGCGCGACGCGCGATGGGAAAAAACGTGGGGATATTATCACGACCGCCGCGAGCGCGAGGTGCGTCGAACGAGCGCGCGCGCGAGGCGCGAGGCGCGCGGAGGCGATGGCGCGACGGCAACCGCTTTCGTCGCGTCGGATGGTTTGAATTGACGCGCGCGCGCGGCGAGGGCGGGACGGGACGGTGGATTCGAGCGCGAACGGGGGGGGCGACGGAGGCGTCGCGCGCGAAACGGCGCGCGCGGCGCGCGCGGACGCGCGAACGCGCGCGCGTGGGACGCGGGGGGGGGTCGAGAATCGGGTGTCCAGGATCGCCCTCGACCGCGCGAAACGGGGCCTGCGTTAGGTTTTTCCAGGGGGCGGTCGCGCGCGCGCGCCGGAACGATCGGGTGTTTCGACGCGATGGAAGGTGGCGACGGGAGGTGGACGCGAGACGAAGACTAAGACTGACGGATCGAATCGCGCGTCGTTCGAGCGAACAGTGGACCGCTGGCGGAGATCAAGGAAAAGTACCCGCAGCTCGAAACCGTGTTTTACTTCGCGGCGTGGTACTTTTTAAACGTGCAGTTTAACATCATCAACAAGACGATCTACAACTACTTCCCGTACCCGTGGTTCGTGTCTTGCGTGCACTTGATCGTCGGGTTGTTCATCATGGCGTTCTTCTGGGGTACCAAGTTGGTCGAGTACGAACAACCCGACAAGGAGTTTTTGAAGGCGCTGTCGTTGCCGGCGTTTTTGCACGCGTTCGGGCACTGCTTGACAAATGTCTCGTTCGCGGCGGTGGCGGTGTCGTTCACGCACACCGTTAAGACGCTCGAACCGGTGTTCACGTCCATTGGCTCGTACTTGGTCGCAGGTACCGTGTACCCGCTTCCGGTGTACTTGTCCTTGCTTCCCGTCATCGCCGGCGTCGCCATCGCGAGCGCCACCGAGCTTTCCTTCACGTGGTTGGGCTTCTTGACGGCCATGAGCTCCAACATCGCGTTCTCTGCGCGCGCCATCTTCAGCAAGAAGCTCATGAGCAAGATGTCTCCGCTTAACCTGTACAACTGGGTCACCATCGTCGCCTTGCTCTTCTGCTTGCCGTTCGCCGTCTACTTTGAAGGCGCGACGCTCTCGGCGGGCATCAGCAAAGCCATCGCCGTCAAGGGTAAAACGGAATTCCTCATGGCGCTCGCCTCTGTTGGTTTCTACTACCACATGTACAACCAAGTCGCCTACCAAGCGCTCGGCAAGGTTGCTCCGGTGACTCACGCCGTCGGTAACGTTGGTAAGCGCATCTTCGTCATCGGTTTCAGCATTCTCGCATTCGGAAACAAGATTTCCACGCAAACGCTGGTCGGTTCCGCCATCGCCATCGTCGGTGCGGGCTTGTACGGGGTCATGAAGGGCAAGTATGCGGATGAATCGAAGAAGTAAACGCTTCCATTCATTCATTCGCTGGTCGGGTAGATCGCGAACAAGTGTACGGTGTCAATAAAACAAACCAAGAATTATTTTCTAAAATCGGCGCTCCGATGATATTAATAAAAGTGAGTTTACGCCTCGCCCGCGTTGTCGCCTCCTAAATTCCCAGTAAACTGATAAGAGTCGCTAGGGTACTCTCTATTGCCTTCTTGAATTAAATCGTACAGCACCTTTAAGCACCACTGTCTGTTGTGCTCGCGATTGGCGTTTCTTCGGCACACAATCCGCAATACGTCTTGCTTCGCGTTGTACCTCTTGTCCACCAACAGCTTGATGTACTCGATAGCCTCATCGCTTAAACCAGTGACGCGCTGTAACTCGCTCAGGTTCACTTCCATCGAAACCTTCCAGTTGAGCGGGTGCTCCTGCTCGTCTCCCGGCTCCATGATGAATTCGCTCGTCCACGTCAACACCGCTTCCGGATCGACTTCTTCACCGAGCGTCTTCGGGAACACATCGGCGTACTTCGCCGCCAACTCTTCGCCCTCTCTCACACCACGCATCATCTTATCGATGAGTTCCTCCGCTCGCGCGCAGCTCTCTTCCAGACTCGCCTCCACCCACTCTCGAGCGTTGTACACGTCCCGAACGTCGTGACGCGTGGGATACGAATCCATCTCCGTCAAGAATCCATCGTACGACCCTTTATCCCTCCTGGTCGGTCTTCGCTGGTTTTTTATCCCGAACACCCACCCACCATCCTCAGCGCTCTCCGTGGTCATCGTTTTCTCCTCCGTCACGCTTTCGCTCGCGGCGGCTTCACTCGCGTCGCCTTCGGCGCCTTCGCCCTCGTCTCCCGACCCCGACGTCGACGCGAACGTCCGCCCACGCGCCGCGTACTCGCGCACAAACATCCCAGTCGCGCTCGCGCGCGCGCCGCTCGCGCGTTCGCGTCGTGCGCGCGCTGGATTCGCGGTCGAACTCGCGGTCGAGCCGCCGGCGATCGTCGCGACGTCGCGCGCCGCCGCGTCGGCGTGCGCGCACGAGGACGATAGCGCGCGCGCGGGGCGTTCGATGAGCGGCGTGACCATCGCTCGTGCGAGGCGCGCGCATCGAGTCGCGACGGACGACGACGACATCGTCGCGCGAGCGCCAGAGTGCGGTCGAGCGAAGAGGGTTAGCATCGAAGTCGCGCCGTCGCGACGGATTCGGACGACTTCGGTGCCGATGCATTCGCCGAGGATGTGTATATTTCGCTAGGAATGTGAATTACTAAATAGTGCTATCATCACGAGACGCCACCGAGGAGGTTGCGCGCCGCACCGGCGCGCGCAGCGAGCCGCTTGGCGGCGGCTTTAGGATCGCTCGAGCCGCCGACGGCGACGGCGGCCAGCGACGCAGGATCACGAAGAAGTCGTAAGAAGCCAGCCTTGGCGGACATGAGTTCTGGGTGGACAGCAATCCTTTGGAAGAGGCTATCTGCGGCAGACGTTCGCGAGCGATCGTCTAGGACAGTTTGGAGGAAGAGCTTGTGATGGAGCGCGACGCGCGGCGCGATGTCGACGCCGAATTCCAAAGCCTTGAGCGCAGTCGGTGCGAGCGCACCTGAAAGCACCAATCCGGCAAAAAATCGCGCCATGTTCGATATGCGTCTGACCGAAGATGACGGATCGTCGATCTCTTTGAGCTGATCCCAAATGCAGAGCTGAAACGTCAGCCGATGCGAGCGCTGACGCTCGCACAATTTGCTGGCGAGAACCTCGTAGTACGGATTGTACGCCTTTTCTTGAAGACAGCACTCGAGCAGAACGCGAGGAATTTCACGATCTTGCTTGTCAGCGAGTGGTAAGCGCAGTAAACGCTCGAGAGCATCGGCAAAATCATCTGCGCCCATGACGACGCAAAAAATGGCTCGACGCGTTTCTGTGTTCATTCGCATCTTCTTCGCAAGTTGAAGCAACTCACCACCCTCGCGTGTCTTCCCAGCTTGTTCGGTGATCGCACCTTGCGCTGCACGCGCCGCGAACCACTCTGCAGTTCCTGCGGCGTCGGGTAACCACCACTGGCCTTTCTGACTCTCAGTTTTGATGAGCTTTTCGTACGTCAATGCGCGAAGCGCCACGGTAGCCTCGCCCACGTTTGTCCCCCGCAACCACTTGCTGAGCGCGACAGGGAAGCCCCACTGATCTTTACCGACATCTTGTGCGCTGTCTCGCTTCTTGTTGTTTTTCAAATCGATGACCATCTCGAGCATCAAGCGTGCGCGCTTTGAGAGTTGGCCGCCGTCTTCGCCGTCGCCGCGCTCCTTCTGTAACTCAGCCACGCGTGCTTGCAAAGCCAAGATGAACTCTTTCATCCCCACTGGATCTTCTGAACGCAAGCGGTTCCCTGCGATGCGAAGCAAGGTGAGCATGAGCGTAGAGTCGAGCTCACTCAAACTCTTGGCCAAGGTGACTAGAAAACCGTAACAACACGCCGACGGAAACAGCCCGCACGTGTACAATCTCGCGAGAACGTTCACTATGTTGCTACATGATCTCGCCTTTCCATCCATTTGCTCTTGTTCTAATCTTACGCAAATGGCCGAGCCGAAGCGCGCGCCAGCTTCAGGCCCGATGGAGCCCGCAATGCCGGCGACGAAGCCCGCGATGGCGGCGGAGTATTGGTCGCTCGCGCGAGGCCCCTCGGTGAGGGCAACCATGATTTCTTTCGTCGCTGCGTCGCACACTTCCAAGCGAGGATACTTTTGCGCTAAATCTGAGACATCGTTGACGATGCCGGCCACGTTCGCCTCGCCCATTCTATTCATCAAACCTCTGATTTGCCTCGCGCACTGCTCAAAGCCGGGCGATTTCCCCGCGGCGGCCGCCATCAATGCACGTTGTGCCGGCGGTATATACTTCCCCGTGTTCGCCGTCGGATCAGACATTTTTGTTTCATGCCCTTGTATCTCGTTTTCAGCGTCCTCGTCGCCCAAATCTTCGTCTCCGCTCTCTTCTTCCTCTTCGTCATCGCTCTCATCGCTCTCATCGCTCTCGTCGTCCTCGCCCTCTTCATCGTCTTCGCTCCCCTCTGCCTCTTCATCATCCTCGCCGTATTCCTCCTCCAAAAAGTCCATACCGGGCAATCCCTCGAACAAAGAATCCAACCCATCGTCCGGTCCTTTCCTTCCCTTCAGCTTCTTCTCCAACCGTCTCGCGTTCGCCTCGTCCCGCTCATACGCCTCTCGCATCGAAGCGCGCATGGTCGTCTTCGACTCCTTCACCGTCTTGACCCGCTTCACCGCGGCCTCCGACGTATTGACCGCACGTTTCTTTTCAGCTCTATCTCTTTTCGTCGTCGTCGTCGTCGTCGTCGTCGTCGTCGTCGCGCGTCCATCGTCGTCGTCGACGGAAATCTTCGAGCCGCCGCCGGCGTGCGCATTCGTCGCCACCGTGCGTTTGTCGTCGCTCGTCTGCCGCGATTCTCGGCGCCGCGCCGCGCCGTCAGCCTTCCACTTCGCGCTCGCCTGGCGTTTCTTCGCCGCTTCCGCCTTGGCGGCGTTTCGGCGCGCCTTTCGGTCGAGTTTCGGGTCGGTGCGCTTTTTGGTCGGGACACCGTCGGTGCCGCCGTCGTCGAAACCGTCGAGCTGGCGGAACAGCACGCCGGGGAGCGTCGGACCGTCGTGTTTACGACCGGATTTACCGCGGCGTTTGGGCATCGCGCGAGCGGCGATGTGTGTGGTTTGGCTCGTGCGCTCGAGCTTGCTACAAGCGGCTACGTTTAACTAAGCTCGAAACCGGCTCGAGATTGCGAGGCGTACGACACGGATTTTTCCAGCGTCGACGCGCGGCGGTAATTTGGAAGCTTGAGCATATTGAAACACGTGCTGGCGCTGGGAAGGCGACGCACGTCGGTAGCGCCGAAGTAGGCGAACATCGAAGCCTCACAGCGAACTTTGTGAATGACAAAGGGCGGATTGAGGTGCTTGAATCCTTGGAGCGGTGGTCTTGGTGACGACGTAACGAATTTTAAGACGTCTTGGCGCTGTTTTGGGGTAAATTTCCGCATCACGCGCCAAAAGTTGCGCACCGTCGCGCTCGAGGACGAATATCCACCCGAGTATCTTGTGTGGAGCTCCCAATCGTCGACGTCTATCGCGGATTCACCGCCGCTGAGAAGTAGACTCAACTCTGTCACATTGAACAGCCTGAGCCAGCGTTGATTGATGATTTTCGTTAGACCTCGCATGAAAGCGAGCATTGGCGTCGCAATGCGTCGATTCAAGTGGTAATCTGCTAGTGAGAAGACGTAGAATAATTTGTTCGCCGCCGTCACTTCAACGTCTCTCCCGCCGGCGACGAGTTCTCTGGTCACAAGCTCGCCATAAATCTCTTCGCTGCAAGTGAAGTCTAAACACAGATCGGCGACATCACCTTCATATTCTAATATTTGTACGATCGATCGCGCCAGATCTTCATCAAGGCTGGGAATGTCGTCAATCGTTCGCGCTGTTCCCAAAACGTGCGCCGCGAAGAATGGTGCCATGTTTATGTCCTGCAAAATACCTTCGTACATTCCCTTTCCGATCATCATTCCAATCATCTCAAGAAGCAATATCCCTTCGTGCGTGTCTCCTGCGCGAGGGCTCGGATAAATCAGTCCAGTGGCGTTGGACTGAAACAACCCGCGGTTCGGGTCGAGGCCTTGTTCGGTGACTTGACTGAGGAGCTCTTTGAATAAACCTCCGGCGTCAATGCCAGCCTCTTCTTGACCCGCAGCGTTGACGAATTTCACGAGTATGCGTCCTCGAGCTTTCGCACCGAGAGGTAAAACTGACGTGAGCGTATCCTCTAGTACGCTCTCGCGTCGCAGTGTCACCTGCGCCACCGGCCGCGCAAATGTATCGCCGTGCGCCGCGTCCGCACCGCCGGCTTGTGGTCTATATCCAGCCTTGAGTCTGTCGGCCTTGATGAGTTCACGAAATATCTTCACTCGTTCGTCGAAGGACAAAGCATGTGGACAATCGTTCAGCAAACCCGTGATTTGTGTCGGCGCGCCGCCGTCGATTTGTGATTGCAAAGCCGACGCGGCGACTGCTGGCTCGAGCTCCATGGAATTCGGCGCAAGCCACAATTCCTTCGGCGCAAAGGCGCGTCGCGCATCGCGCGTGGTGAGCGCGTGAAGTAACTCACTCGCGGCATTTATAGACCGCTTCATATCTTCTGTGATTAAGTGTACTTGATTCGACGCATGCGAGCGAACAATCAAAGTGTTCACAGCCACCGCTATGGCTCGCTGCTCGTCCAGCGAGAACGGCTTTTGCTCTTCAAAGAATTGCTTGTCTCGCAAAACGACGAGAAGGTACGTGTACGCCGAGCAGAAATAACCAAATCTCTCCAGCTCGGAGTGTGATAAATCTAATATGCCTCGGTGCGCGAACGTCGAGGCGACCCACGACGCACGATCAGAGTCTGAGACTTTGCTTGGCAGCGACAACGCTCGCGCGAGATGGTTCCACAGCGAGTGCAAGTAGCCAGGTGAAAAAGCGCACGCCGAATACACTCCATCTTTATTCGCGCGCGACAACTCGGCGTAAAGCGACGCCACTTCGGCTGCTTTATCGGGCGATGCGATGCACCCGTCGTTTCCGCCGACTAAGCTCGCCAAAAACCACGTCTCGCTCATCGCGTTCGTCGCGCTCGCTCGAAATCGACTTTCGCTTGACAGTCGACTGTGCCAATTCGCTGATTGCGCTCGCGCGCTCGCGGACAACTCTGCGAGCGCGCGCAACGCCGTAACACTGTTATCATCATCCGCTTCCGCGAAAGCTCGAACGTTTTCGCCTCCCTTACTGCCTTTGCACATCAACGCGAGAACGTTTTCAATCGCGCACTCGGCGCCTCGATTGCGTCTCGCCGAACACGCGCGGAGCACGCGCGTCAACGTTTTCGGCTCTTCCAGAATGCGCACGGCATCGACAGGTAGATTTGTTCGCAACTGCGGTATGCCGAGCAAACGCACGGCGAGTGCGCTGAACGACGCGTCGTCACCACCGCTCGTCAACGGCGCAAACGCCGACGGCGCGAGCGCTCGCGCCACGACGGCGCGATGCTCGAACCCGTCCGCCTCCAACACCACCGTCAACGCCTCACACACCGCACCGTGCACGCGCGCCGCCAAATTTTCATCCGCATCACACAATCCGCACGCGAATTTCACCGCACACGCCACGAGTGCCGGTAAACGCGCCCTCGCGTCTTCGTCGCTCGCCGTCGCCAACGCGTTCGTCGCGAGCGCCTCGAGCGTCCCGGCGTCGTATCCCATTCGCAATCCCTCCACCCACTTCAGCGCCAGCGCGTACGCTCGGAACGCACGTTCGAGTCCCATTTCCTTAAAACTTCCCCTCCTGCGCAAGATCGCGATCGCGACGTCGAAAAACGCGACGGTCGCCTTCGCGTTCGCGTTCGCGTTCGCGTTCGCCTCCCTCGCCATTCTCTCAATCACCGCGTCCAACGCCTCGATCTCCCGCCGCGTCGCCTCCCGTCGCGCCACGTGCCTCCGACGCGCGCGTTGACACCGCACCGCCGCGCTCGCGCGCTCGCGCGCCCACCGCCGCGCGTCTCTCGCGTCCCTCGCCTCGCGCAGCAAAATCTCCCTTCCCGACGTCGCCGACGTCGTCGCCTCCTGTCCTCCTCCGCGCGGCGTCTCCCTCGCCCGCGCGCGCGCGACGAAGTCCATCGACCGTCGCGCGTCGATCCGCGTCGTCGTCCACCGTCGCCGTCGCCCGCGCGTCGCCCGCGCGTCGCGCGATGTCGAGTTCGTTACGCGTGCGTTACAATGCATGACGAATGACTGATCGTCGCTATCCGCGCACCGTCTTA
>Ga0181597_10000178_pt1 | contig 66035 bp, 61 predicted proteins | sample 041ome_5_FD_148647 | JGI IMG/M metagenome (GOLD analysis project Ga0181597, IMG submission 148647) | Coastal salt marsh microbial communities from the Groves Creek Marsh, Skidaway Island, Georgia - 041403US metaG (spades assembly) | ecosystem: Environmental > Aquatic > Marine > Intertidal zone... | reverse complement strand
CAAAATTGCTCGCTGTGCCTCATACAAAACTTTCCAAATTATACGATCATGTAAACGAAATATCCGACTTACCTGAACTCCTAATCAAACAAATTCAACACTACTTTGAAAACTATAAGGCTCTTGAACCAGGAAAATGGGTTAAAGTTGAGGCATGGGACGATGCTGCTGCAGCACGCGAAGAAATCCTGGCGTCACGCAAAAGGTTTTTAAATTAATAATTTAGATTATTTTAGTAATCTTGTGACTGCATATAAAGAGTTTTCACTAAATTTTTGTATTTTTTCATTCTAATTTTGCATTATGGTGAACATGTTGAACATCATCCAGCTCATTGAGCATCATCATGAATTTCTCAAACAAAAGGATATCATCTCCAGCAATATGAACATATTCGTGTGGTAAGTACTGTATTTCATCAATCTCAAAATTCAGATCACCACAGCTATTTAATATTGCTTGTTTTGCCTTAAAGTAATCAGTATTTGAAACAAAAATTGATATCCTACCGTCTTCGTTCTCGATATCAATGATGTCTATATCTGAGGCTATTAGAGCATCAAAAGGTATTTCTTCATTTTCAAAGTCAAATACAAATATAGCTAAATGGTCAAATTGATGGATAACGCTTCCTTGTGTGCCTATTTTGCAGTCTGTTTTTGTAAATGCGAGGCGGACATCTCCAAAAGTTCTATTAGGATTATCCGTCAAGCATTCAACGATAGTCATCATTCCGCCAGGACCATATCCTTCATATCGAGCTGCTGAGAAATCTTCCCCTGACCCACCTTTCGCTTTTTCAATAGCTCTATCAATTACATGAGCGGGAACTTGATCTTTTTTTGCCCTATCAATCAAATTACGCAACAATAAATTTCCGCTAGGATCTGAGCCTCCTGATTTAGCTATAACGTAAATTTCTCGTCCATAGCGACTATATACTCTAGCCTTCATATCAGAAGTCTTAGCCATCGATTCTTTACGATTCTGATAAGCTCTACCCATATCATTAATACCTTTTTAAATTATAAATCCCTTAATAAAGAGACTATTTATTCAACCGATCATTAATTAGATCATCAATTACAGATGGATCAGCTAATGTTGAGATGTCACCCAAGCTATCAAGTTCATTAGCTGCTATTTTTCTTAGGATACGTCGCATAATTTTACCTGAGCGAGTCTTTGGTAATCCTGTCGCTAATTGAACATAATCTGGTTTTGCAAAAGAACCTATTTCTTTTTTACAAATGTCATTCAAACTAGAAAACAGTGCATCAGTTAATTTTGCATTTGACATAAGCGTCACGTATGCATAAATACCCTGCCCTTTTATATCGTGAGGAAAACCTACAACTGCTGCCTCAGCAACATCAGCATGAAGAACTAAAGCGCTCTCTATTTCAGCGGTGCCTATTCGATGCCCTGAAATATTTAAAACATCATCAACTCTACCAGTAATCCAATAATGTCCATCTTTATCTCTTCGAGCTCCATCTCCAGTGAAATAATAGCCTGGGAATACACTAAAATAGGTATTTCTAAATCTGCTCATATCACCATATACACCGCGAATTTGAGATGGCCATGAAGATTTTATAACTAAGTTTCCCTCCCCAGGACCATCTATTAAATTTCCAGCATTATTTACCAGTGCGGGCTCAATACCAAAAAATGGAGCAGTAGCACAGCCAGGCTTCATATTATGTACGCCTGGAAGAGGAGTTAACATATGTGCTCCTGTTTCAGTTTGCCACCAGGTATCGACTATAGGGCAACTTGAATTACCAATGACATAATAATACCATTCCCAAGCTTCTGGATTGATTGGCTCCCCAACTGTTCCGAGTAATCGTAGGGATTTGCGGCTTGTCCTTTTTACATAGTCGTTGCCTGCGGCCAATAGTGAGCGTATAGCCGTTGGTGCTGTATAAAAAATAGAAACCTTATGTTTGTCAATAATTTGCCAGAAACGAGATGCATCAGGATAAGTTGGAACTCCTTCAAACATCAGAGTTGTAGCTCCATTACAAAGGGGCCCATAAACGATATAGCTATGACCAGTAACCCACCCAACATCTGCGGTACACCAATAAATATCATTATCTTTATGATCAAAAACATATTTATGGGTCATAGCAGCTTGCAGTAAATATCCTGCGGTTGTATGTAAGACGCCCTTTGGCTTTCCTGTCGAACCAGATGTATAAAGAATAAAAAGTGGATCCTCAGCATCCATATTTTCAGGTAGACAATATGTTGTTTCTTTTTTTATAGCCTCGTGGTACCAAATGTCTCTCTTATCGACCCAATCAACTTTACCTTTTGTGTGAGATATAACAAAACATGTATGCACCAGAGGGCATTGAGACATGGCTATATCTGCATTAGCTTTTAAAGGTATTCTTTTACCCCCTCTAACACCCTCATCAGCAGTAACAACAACATGACAATCGGAATCTATTATGCGATCTTTTAATGCTTCCGGAGAAAAGCCTCCAAATACAACTGAATGAATAGCGCCAATCCTTGCACAGGCGAGCATTGCATATAATACCTCAGGTATCATGGGCATATAAATACATACTCTATCCCCCTTCTTAACATTACGGGACCTTAGAGCATTAGATAGCTTATTTACATGGTCGCTAAGTTTGCGATAAGAAATTATTTCACTATCTTCAGGATTATCACCTTCCCAAATAATAGCTGCTTGGTTTGCTTTAGTTGGTAAATGACGGTCTATGCAATTGACCGATGCATTTAGTTTACCCTCGGAAAACCATGAAGCCTGACCTGTAGAAAAATCATAAGAACTCACTTGATTCCAAGGTTTTTGCCAATTTAAAAATTCTTTCGCCTGCTCAGACCAGAAGATATCACTATTCTCAATAGATTCGAGATACATACTTTTATAAGCTTTAAGCTTTAAATTAGCCTGTTTTTTAAAATTTTTATGCACAGGGTATATTTTCATATCAGACATAATTCAAACCTCCCCTCTAAATTTTTTAGTTCTTTAATGCAAACGATAAATTCTATAATTATGCAAAAAATTAAACTGCATTATTGACACTAATCCCTAAAATTATCGAACTGAAATGGCTGACCTAAATCTTCGCCACGCACAAGAGCGATAACTGCTTGTAAGTCATTACGATTTTTACCGGTAACTCTTAATTTATCACCTTGTATTGCAATCTGAACCTTCAGTTTTGTATTTTTTATTAGATAAATAATTTTTTTTGCTACTGTTTGATCAATTCCTTGTATAAAATGGACTTTCAAAAAAAAAGATTTTCCACTATGAAGTGGTTTTTCTTCCGGATCAATAGCATCAGGGCTAATTTTTCTTCTAACTAAGTTGCACCTCAAAATATCTAATAATTGTTGGCATTGAAAATCTGCTTCTGCAGAAAGTACGACCTCATCTTTATTAAGCTCAGCACTAGCATTTACACCTCTAAAATCAAAACGAGTTGCTATTTCTCGCGCGGTATTTTCTGTAGCATTACGAATTTCTTCTAATTTAACTTCTGAAACAATATCGAATGAGGGCATAAAGGAATCCTATTGGAGATGTTGGTATAAATTTATTTACAACAGACTTAAAATCTTTTTAGTTGTTTGTTAGATCCATCTTTGAGTTGATATTATAACTTTTGAACAGGTATCACGTTGGTAGTGCGTTCTACAGTATTATCTTTGTTTAGATAGACCAATCGAGGCTCAAGTTTTGCCACTTCATCTGAAGTATATTGTGCGTATGCTGCAATTATTATTTTATCTCCTACTTGGCATTTTCTAGCTGCTGCACCATTCATTGATATAATTCCTGAACCAGCTTCTGCCTTTATAATATATGTAGTTAATCTCTCACCATTATTTATATTATAAATATCAATTTGCTCAAACTCGCTCAATCCCGCAAGATCAAGTAAATTTGAATCTATAGCACATGAACCGTCATACAATAACTCGGCCTGAGTCACTGTACACATATGCAGCTTAGCTTTTAACAAAGTACTTAGCATAACCTATTCCTATAGTTATTCAGGGAAATATTGTCAATTAATCTCGCAGAGCTACTATACATAGCTCCAAGAACAGTGATATCGATATCATCGACTGCAGCCATTTCTAGGGTTTTGCTATTACAAACGGAAATATAGTCAGTTCTGAAGCCCGCCCTATTTATTTGCTTAGACGCCTCTTTTTGTAAAAAATTAAAATCTTTATTACCGGATCTTATCATTTGAACTACCCAATTGAGGCTCTCATATAATTGAGATGCCTTGCATTTTTCAGCAACCGTAAGAAATGAATTTCTAGAACTCATAGCTAATCCGTCTGCTTCACGATAAATATTTGCTTCAATAATATTAACCGGAAAGCAGAGATCTTCAATCATCCGACGTAATATTGCCATCTGTTGGAAATCTTTCCTACCCAAGATCAATTCGTTAGGCTGAATAATGTTTAAAAGTTTAGAAACTACAGTGGTTACACCCTCAAAATGTCCTGGTCTACTTGCACCACAAAGAATGTCTGTCATTGAGGGGCAGATTACCCTAGTTTGAGAATCTAAACCATTTGGATACATTTGATTTTCATCAGGATGAAAAAGGACTTCACATGAAACTGACTTCAGTTTTTCGCAGTCCTTTTCGAGAGTTCTTGGATATTTATCCCAATCCTGATTCAATCCGAATTGAAGGTTATTCACAAATATTGAACAAACAACTACATCATTAGTTTTTCGAGCCAGCTTAACTAGCTCAATATGTCCATCATGAAGATTGCCCATAGTTGGGACAAACCCAATTTTTTTACCTTGAAGTCTATATTCATCAAGTGCCGGAACGATATCTATAATGGTTTTAAAAATGTGCATCTATCGACACCAATATATTTTATTAATCTGCAGAGTAGTCCTGAGCAAAATTCTCAAATCGAGTATATGAGTCCAGAAATGTCAACTTACAGTCACCAATTGGGCCATTTCTTTGTTTACCAATAATTATTTCTGCAACACCTTTGTGCTCAAGATTATCTTTATCATAGACCTCTTCCCGATATATAAATGCAACAACATCTGCATCCTGCTCGATTGCACCCGATTCACGTAGATCTGAATTAAGAGGTCTCTTATTTGTTCGCTCTTCACACTTTCGGCTAAGTTGTGATAACGCCAAAACTGGGCAATTAAATTCTCGAGCTATAGCTTTGAGTTCCCTAGAAATTTGGGTAATTTCGTTAGTGCGGTTCTCAGCAGGCACACTTCCATTCATCAGCTGAAGATAATCAACCATGATCATGCCGATATCTCCATGCTCACGAACAAGCTGACGGACTCTGTTTCTTAACTCAATTGGCGATATACCCGGAGTATCATCGATATATAGGGGTCTATTTTTTAGACGATTGGAGGCTTTTGATAGTCTTGACCACTCACTTTCGTCCAGCTTACCGGAACGCATATTATGGGAGTCAATTTTTCCTATCGAAGCCATCATTCTTATCATTAGTTGATTGGCAGGCATCTCCATGCTAAATACAAGCACAGGTTTATCTTGGTTAAGAATAGCATTTTCAACCATATTCATTGCAAAAGAAGTTTTACCCATCGAAGGTCTCCCAGCAATGATAACTAAATCAGATTTTTGCCATCCAGAAGTCATTTTATCAAGATCAAGAAATCCTGTACTTAGACCAGTGATGTTTGATTTACTCGCTGCTAAAAGCTCCATACGAGTGATAGCCTCTTTGATTACTTCATCAATATGCTTAAAACCACTCTGTTTGGGCCTACTTTCTATGATATCGGCAAGTTTTTTCTCTGCATCGGCCAGAAGTTGATTGCTGTCCCAACCAACAGGATTATGACCTTTTCTCACTATATCAGTAGCTGCAAGGATTAGCTTTCTTATTATTGAACGCTCCAGAACTATCTGTGCGTAAGCTTTAACATTAGAGGAACTAGGCGTATTGTTTGAAAGTTCAACTAAATATGGTGTGCCTCCAACAGTCTCTAGCTTATTTGTATTTTCAAGTGTCTCAGATAAGGTAATTACATCTAAAGGTTTTTGTGCTGCTGACAGGGACCGCATTGTATTAAATATTAGTCTATGGTCTTCAGAAAAAAAATCAGACTCCACAACTAATTCCGCAACAGTATCGAAAGAGCTATTACTTAGCATCAAGCCACCAATAACAGCTTGTTCAGCTTCAACAGAATGTGGTAATTGATTCTCTTCGATGGCTGGATTTTTAACCATTATCGTGTTACCTATAAAATATCGCCTAAAAAAAAGGCACTATGGCGTAATTAAGATCGCCATACAGTGCCCTATTATTACTGATATTATCTTGGTAGTGAACAGTTGCTTCTATTCAGCAACTATTAATAGCTTTACTACCTGAGTGACATCAGCGTGTAATTGAATCAAAATATCAAATTCACCCACTTCGCGTATAGAGCCATCTGGTAATTTTATCTCACTTTTTTCAACTTGAACGCCCGCATTGATTATTGCATCAGCAATATCTTTCGTGCCAACCGAACCAAAAAGCTTTCCTTCGTCGCTTGCCTTGACATCAATAGTGATGGAAGCAATTGCCTCGATACTTGATGCTCTTGAGTTTGCTTCTTCGAGACCAGCCAATGCGGCCGCTTCTAATTCAGAGCGACGCTCCTCAAAATCAACTAGATTTTTAGAAGTAGCAAATACTGCCTTCTCATTTGGGATTAAGTAATTACGGCCAAAGCCAGCCTTAACGCTTACTTTATCTCCAATATTTCCTAAATTTCCAACTTTTTCAAGAAGAATGACGTCCATCTCGAATATCTCCTGTTATTAAAACCTATTTATCTCACCAAATTGATAATTTTATTTAATATGACTAATCAATTTTGGACGTATATTAAAAATGCTATCAAGAAAACCTATCCCGACCAGCATGATACTTAATGGGCTCAAAAATAAAAGAGCCAAATAAAATCCAACTAACCAAAAACTACTTAACTGATAAAGGGTAACACTGTAGTGCAAGAGTGCTATTCCGCCTAACATTAACGGTAAACCAAATAAGCTCGACCAGCTTGTATAACCCTCTAAAAAAAATTCGCAAATAAACATCCCTATCAAAATAGTAACAGAAAAAAGACTACTAAATCTCAATTGATGGAATTCCAGCTTAAATCCACCGGGATTGTAAAGCATCGCTTGCCACCAACGACCTAATATTACAGAAACAATTGAGGTCAAAGCAATAACATAACCAGCAACACCCAGCAAAAAAGCTCTACCTATTAAAAAATTGTCATTAAAATTTTGGCTATCTTTAAAAAATTCTTTAATTATATTTTCTAGTGCCACAAGACTATGATTAAAGAAAATAGATGCAAACATAGTAGATATAGCACTAAATACTACAATAAAAACTAAAACTTCCTGCCATGAAGACCTCAGCCTCATAATACTAGAACCAATCAAAACACAAAAAACTGTGAAGATGGACAGCATAGTGACAACAGTATTTGCATCAGTGGCAAAAATTAATATTATAGTCAGCGGTGTTATTGCGTATAGCGAAAGCACTAATCCATCTGATAGCCCCTTAGTTAAAGTAACTAAAGAAACTGCCGCGGGAGAGATGAAAGGTATTATATTACCAAAAAAAGCAACCATCCCTGCCTGTATGCGGCCACTAGAAATCAACTGAGCCAAAGCACGCATCAAATAATTCTTATTCGTGACTATCTGTATATGGCAATAGAGCCAAATAACGGGCGCGCTTGATGGCGTTAGACAATTGTCTTTGATACTTAGCTTTGGTTCCCGTGATACGGCTAGGGGTAATTTTTCCAGTTTCTGAAATATACTGCTTAAGCATCTCAAGATCTTTATAATCAATTACATCTGCACCTTCAGCGCTAAAGCGACAAAATTTACGACGACGGTTAAATCGAGCCATTATTTACTCTCCTCTTCCGGTGATATATCGACAACTTCAACTGCTGATTCATCAGGTATTGTTTTAATCTTTTCATCATTTTCTTGAAATTTATTTTCTTCAGATTCAGCATTTATAACAGCAGAAGATTCTGCTGGAGATTCAGCAGAATCGGAATTTATATCTTTATCTTGGATTTCTACAGGAGCAGATTTTTCAGTATGCGGAGCTGAGCGCTCTCTGCGTTCTGATCTTTCAGATTTATCAGCTTTAGCTATGTAAGACTCTACGGTAACGGCTTCTTTGCATCCGAACACCACACTTCTCAATACGGCATCGTTAAAGCGAAAAGTTGTTTTTAATTCCTGTAATATATCTTGATCACACTCAACGTTCATAAGTACATAATGAGCTTTATGAATCTTATTAATTGGGTATGCCAGATGTCTCCTGCCCCAATCCTCTAGTCGGTGAACTTTGCCGCCACCTTCTGTGATGGTTGCCGAGTACCGTTCGATCATTCCAGATACTTGATCGCTCTGATCCGGGTGAACCATGAATACTATTTCGTAATGACGCATTTTACCTCCTTACGGGTAAATAAGTGCTCGCTTTTGCGATGCAACAAGGAGTTGTAAATTTTAAATAAAAATTACTGTAAATATTTATAGGAATGGCATTTTAAGGGTAGATTCGCACTATATCAAGTATAAATATAAGGTATGAATATAATTTCGTTTAAATACGCAATTTTAAGTAAGAAGTTAGTCATAGAAATTACAAGACTAAGCGTCACTCTCCTTTCTAGCTATTGATGCTGCTGTCCAAAAGCCTGCAATATTGCTTTGCCATTTTGGTAAAATCGAGGTTATTATGACTTGCTCTAAAGCTACCCAGATATAAAATAATAAAACTCCCCTCAGAAAAAGAGAATTACTATAAAGTACTGCTATAAAATAAGCAGGTGCAATTAAAATAGCTGTTATTTTAGCTGCTAATGTATGGTATGTAGGGAACCTACCAAATCTTGATTGGCACACTAGAAGGGGGACAATCCAGCAACTAAAGGCAATTAGCAGGAATACAACTTCGCTATTGAAAATAGCTGGCCATATTAATAGTAATCCAAATAACATTAAGGAGTAAGTAATCAAGTCTGCCCAGCTATCTAGCTTTGCACCGAATTCGGTTACTTGCTTCAAATATCTAGCAACATAACCGTCAAAACAGTCTGTCAATAGTGAAGCTGCTAATACCCACAAAAATAAATGATCATTTTTCTGGATAGCTAAAAAAATTAGCACTGGTGATAATGCCACTCTGAAAGAACTAATTACATTAGGAAAATTTAGAACAAAATTATCAGTTGCTGTCTGATTTTTTTCTATAACTCTTAGTTTTAAAGTTTTTTTTGAGGTCATGTTTTTTATCTACCTTTTACCTCGTTGCCTCAGTGCTTCAAACAAACAAACCCCTGTAGCGACTGAAACATTGAGGCTGCTTACAAGCCCTATCATAGGAATTTTAACGAGAGTATCGCAATTTTCTCTTGTCAGTCTTCGTAAGCCTTTTTCTTCGGCTCCCATAACTAAAGCGAGTGGTCCGCTTAAATCAGTATCATATAATAAATCCTCAGCTTCACCTGCTGCACCAATCACCCAAATACCCTTGTCCTGAAGCTGTTTTATTGTTCTAGATAAATTTGTTACCACAATGAGAGGAATAAGCTCTGTAGCACCACTGGATACTTTTTGCACTACTGGAGTTATTCCAACAGCATTATCTTTAGGAATAATAACTGCTTGAACACCAGCAGCTTCAGCCGAACGCATACAGGCGCCTAGATTATGAGGATCAGTCAAGCTATCCAAAATTAATAGAAACGGGATTTTTTCTTCTTTAATTATTAACTTAAATAGGTAGTTTTCGTCTTGTATACCGATACTTTCGGATAAAGCTGCTACCCCCTGATGAGAGCCACCTGTTAATATATCTAGATCTGAGCGAAGAACCCAAACGAGAGGTATATCTTGAAGTTGAGCTAAGTTAATGATTTTCTTAAACCTTTGATCATCGCGTCCTTTTTGGACCCTCAGTTCTTTAATTTTTGATCCGGAAGTCTTCAGTACAGAATAAACGGTATGTAATCCAAACAGCCAATCGGAATCGGAGTCGGAATCATTTTTATTTTCTATCATTTTTGATCTGCCCTAAGATCTAGCTCAGACTATTTTTTAGTCTTAATTTTATTTTCAATTTTTTTTCTTTTATTTTTAACCTTTCTATCAAAAGAAGATGTAGATATTTTTGTATCAGTATCCTTGTTTTTTTCTATCAACTCAAAATCAATTTTTCTTTCATTTAACTCAACTCTTATCACTTTCACCTTTAGATTATCTCCAAGACGAAAAATTTTACGAGTTTTCTCACCTACTAGACGATGGTGATCTTCTTCATATTGATAGTAATCCTTTGGTAGTGAAGTTATATGGATTAGTCCTTCAATATACATATCATCAAGCTGAACAAATAAACCAAATCCGGTAACAGTGCTGATAGTACCATCAAATTTCTCTCCGACTCGTGATGATAGGAACTCACACTTAAGCCAGTTTATTACATCTCTAGTAGCCTCATCTGCTCTTCTTTCTGTTAAAGAACAGTGCTCACCAAAAGAATTAAGTTGTTTTTTATCATATGGATATATTTCCTCTTGAGTTAATGCTCGTGAACCACTTACTCTAAAAGCTTCAGTATTTTTTGATTTTTTTCTTATTAAATACCGGATTGCTCGATGCACTAAAAGATCAGAGTAACGTCGAATAGGTGACGTAAAATGAGTGTATTCTGGATAATTTAGGCCGAAATGGCCATGACTCTCAGGCGAATAGATTGCTCTATTCATAGATCGCAGTATAACTGTTTGTATGATGTTACCATCTGGACGTTCTTGAATATCATTGAGAATACGCTGAAAGTCTTTTGGGTCAGCTCCGCCGTTAGAAAAATCTATGCCTAATTCACCAAGAAATTCTCTTAGGCTTTCTATTTTTTCATCCTTAGGCCCCTGATGAACACGATATAGTGTAGATATTTTGTTTTTTTTCAGAAATTTGGCTGCACAAACATTTGCGCAGAGCATGCATTCTTCTATTAATCTATGTGCTGAATTTCTTTGAGCTGGCAATATTTCCTTAATTTTCTTTTCTTTATCGAAAATTATCTGCGACTCCTGTGATTCGAATTCGATTGCACCTCTCAACTTTCTTGAATTAAGCAAGTCATAGTAAAGATCTGTCAAAGCATCTATATTTTTTATTATTGAATTGAATTGCTTGCGAATACTGCTTGTTGAGAGCTTTCTTTGGGAGATAATTTCAGTAACCTGAGTATATGTTAATCTCGCATGTGAATTAATTAGCCCCTCAAAAAAGTTGTATTGTATAACTGCTCCATTTTTATCTAGCATCATTTCACAGACTAAAGTTAATCGATCTAAGTTAGGCTTGAGTGAACATAACCCGTTCGAAATCTCTTCTGGAAGCATGGGAACTACATATTGTGGGAAATATACAGAATTACCTCTTTTATTAGCTTCTTGGTCAAGTGCAGTCGCAACTGATACATAATGAGAGACATCTGCAATTGCAACATATAGTTTCCTTAAACCTTCAGATTCAGGTTCACAGTAAACGGCATCATCAAAATCACGTGCATCTTCCCCATCGATTGTAACAAATGGAAGATGACGTAAATCTATTCTAAACTTTTTATCTTGATCAGAAACACTATCCCCTATGGAGTCAATGTTGTTTAAAACTTCGTCTGGCCACTTAACCGGAATACCATAATTATTGATAGCAATATCAATTTCCATCCCTGGAGCCATGTGGCTACCAAGAATCTGGGTAATACAGCCAGCAGGTAAGTGTTTTTTACTTGGCTGTTGATTAATTTTAACTATTACAATTTGACCTGGTTGCGCGTTATTTTCTTGTCCGACGGGTATAATTATATCTTGTGAAATTTTTGGATTATCAGGTCTTACAAACTTAGTATTGCTCTCTACAAAGAAGCGACCTACTAGGCTGCTTGTTCTATGTTTAACAACTTCAACAATAGTGGCTTCTTGGCGGCCACGGTGGTCTTTTCCAGATACTCTAACGAGAACTTCATCGCCATCTAAAACCTTTTTCATTTGTCTGCTTGAAAGATATAGGTCCGTTTCTCCAACAACTGGAGATACAAAACCAAATCCATCTGGATGACCAATAACTCTTCCTTTAATTAGATTCATTTTTTCCAAAGCGCCGTATGCATAGCTACGGTTTTTTATGAGCTGACCATCTCTTTCCATCGCTATCAGTCTTCGTCTAATAGCTTCATAAGCGCGCTCATCACTGATACTTAGTTCTTCACATAGCTCTTCATGCGTTAAGGGGCCACGGCTTTCAGCGAGAAAGTCTAAAATATACTCTCGACTAGGTATAGGGTTGTCGTATTTGGCAGCCTCTCTTTGAGAAAAAAAATCTTTGTTAATATGTTTTTTCATTATTACTTCATTTAATGATAGAAAATTAAAATATTTTTTAAATTACTTCAAGATTTAAAGTACCATGAAAACACATTGTCCTCAGATTAACCAACGACTTAAACAAAAATAAATACAGGACACGCCTCAAGGAAAATCAGTTACTATAAATAAAACAGCTAAGTTGTTGAAGACTGTGTACCTCCAGTCAATCTCATTTTTCCTTTTCTATTAAAATTATCTAGATTATCGTTTAGATCAGCTAATTTTTTACTTATTTGTATAGAAAACTTAAAAGGACCTTTAAATATAGATTTCTCATACTCATATAACCCAGTTTTCGCAACAGATCTTCTGATGATTTCCATAAAAAGCATATCCAGCTCCGATTCGGGAATAGATTCCAAGCTAAGATTTTCGAGCATCTGACATCTCAATTCAAATCCTCGGGCTGCCCTTTTTGCCGCTTTGTAAATTTTTGTCGCACTATCATGTTGATTAAGCCCGAGTGCAAAATAATAAAACTTTGCTTTAGAAACAGCATGTAATTTTGTGGGAATAGCTCTTTGGTAGTGAAGACTCCCTTTTTTTGAAGATATATATTTTGGTAATTTACCCATATATATTTTAAACCTTATTTTTATGGAATTTATTATGGAAAATATAACAAAAATTTTAGAAATATACCAATTAATTATAATTTAGACTCAGTTACCTAGTATAATAAGTTAAATAGTATTTTTTAATTGGCTAAATTTTACTGAAGATGTACAAATGAAAATTGATTTTTACATTCTTCATAAATATAATTCTGTTTGCTTATAATTATGCTGTTAGTATTTTATAAAGACTTTTAACAATATCTTTACAGACTTATTGTTAATCAGGTAAATATAGAGGTTATACAATGACAAAAAAAAATGTGAACCAGCAAACACGCAGAGCTAAAATTAAAGATCAGCCATTTACAAATCTTTTATGGGATAAGGGAACGCCAGCTGGTAGAGAAGATCAAGAAAAAAGGAGGGCCCGTATAAGAAAAATTAATAGAGTAGCAGCTAAGAAAATTTTTATTCCTTTTTCAACAAATATGGAGCAACGAAAAGCAGCTATCGAGCTGCGTAAGAATGGAAGGAGGATTGTTTCAGGTTTACCAGGTCAAGTTCCTGACTATGAAGACTTGGAGTGTCAATTGCACCTAGTTGAGGTTAACGGTCAGTATATTGTAGAGCCAATTCCCTCAGAATAACCATTATTAATCGCTGTTTTGGTCAATCTTTTCCGCATATGGTTTTCCTGCAAGCTCAATTGTAATTTCTTTCTTGCAAGTGAGAATAACAATTTTTTTATTATCTATTTGCTCTAATGAAACCAGATCATCCATCAACTCATCATCGCCAGCTTCGGCTTGATTGACCTCAGAATAGAAATTTATTTCTGGAAATACAATACGCAATGCTGGCTTCTCATCTGAAGGATCGTCTAAACATTCTATGAATAACAACCTAACATCTATGTCATAAACTATGTTGAAGATATATGGTGAACTATGTCCAAGTAATTTCGATATCAGTGTCATAATATTCCCTAGATTTGTTGGTTTATCAGCTATCACATAATGCTAAAAAATTAGATTTAATAATTTACACGCATCTTTTTATCTATTGTCACCTAAAAAACATTGGCAAAAAAGCTTTGATAGCTTAAAAATAACTAAATACCAATAAATAATTGCTATATCTATGTTTAAATTACTTTTATATCTCTTTAAATTTTTTTGATTACTCATAAGCAATTTTTGTTATATTCTTATTAAAGTAATGCGCTTCTTTATTTTAAACAATCAACGACAAATAATAATAAAACCCAGATAGTGGCTTTTAAATGAAACAACAAACTCGCCTTGTATACTCAACAGAAAAAGGTCGGATAAAACCCCAGGGATCAAAAGATATACAACAATATGACGATGGTGTTGCTCGAATTAATTACGAATCTAAGGGAAGGAAAGGTAAAGGTGTTACAACTATTTCCGGACTATACACCGAAGATATTAATCTCAAGACTTTGACAAAAAATTTAAAAAAAAATTGTGGGAGTGGTGGCTCTATCAAAAATAATATAGTTGAAATACAAGGCGATCATAGAGTGGAAGTGCGTGAATACCTAAAAAAAAAGGGTATCCAATACTATAATAATTTTTATTTATCTTAAATCCTTCAGCAACCAGAGCGAGCGAGTTTGGAATTTCTAAAGTTTAATAATACTTTCGCCAAATTAGGTGAAAAATTTTTTACAAAAGTATCACCAAAAGGGCTCTTGGATCCATGTGTGGTAGATATCAACATAGCTGCGCTTGATATGCTTGGTATATCGATTAAGAAGATAGACACTAAAGCTGAAATACCTTTATGGTTAATGAATTTATGCAGCGGAAATGAGCTACCTAAAGGATGCAATCCCCTTGCTATGGTATACAGCGGTCATCAGTTTGGAGGTTATTCCCCTGTATTAGGTGATGGAAGGGGTATGCTTATTGGAGAAACTGAAGGTCCATCAGGTAAATGGGATATTCACCTCAAAGGGGCAGGAAAAACTCCTTATTCTCGGTTTGGGGATGGTAGGTCAGTTCTCAGATCTACTATAAGGGAGTATCTCTGCAGTGAGGCAATGCACGCACTTGGCATAAATACAACCAGAGCGCTAAGTATTTTTTCAAATGAGGAGCCTGTCCATAGAGAGAGGATTGAACGGGCTGCTCTACTGGTTCGTTTAGCTAGATCCCATATCAGATTTGGCTCTTTCGAGTATTTTCATCATACACGCCAATATAAAAGTGTCAAAAAACTTGCTGATTATATAATTATTCAACACTTTCCTATTTTTAAGGAAAAAGATGACCGCTATCTCCAAATGTTTAGAGGTATCGTCCATAAAACAGCAGAGATGATTGCAAAATGGCAATCTGTAGGATTTTCTCATGGTGTAATGAATACTGATAATATGTCGATTCTTGGTGAAACTCTGGATTATGGCCCATTTGGATTTATGGATAATTACAATCCAAACTTTATCTGTAATCATTCAGATAGCTATGGTCGCTATTCTTTCAAGAATCAACCCAGTATAGGTTTATGGAATTGCAATGCTTTAGCTACTGCATTGACAAGCCTTTTGGATTCTAGGCAGCTCAAATTAGTACTCGATGAATATCAACCAGTATTTCTAAATATCTTGTTGAAACTTTATAGACAAAAGTTAGGCCTAGAAGTCACTGCAGAAAATGATCAAAACTTAATAGATGAATTACTGGGGATTCTTGAAGTTAATAAAATTGATTATACTATTTTTTTCAGGCGCTTATGTTTTTTTAAATCAAAAGGTAACCATGAGCATTTAAAAGAATTATTCATAAACCAAAATGCATTAGATGGGTGGATAAAAAAATATAAGGATAGGTTGCTAGCTGAAACAAAAAATGAGGAGAAAAGAAAAAATAAGATGATTCAACATAACCCAAAATATATTCTGCGGAACTATATGGCTGAAATAGCCATTCAGAAAGCTGAAGACCATAGAGATTACACAGAAATCAGCCGTATACTTAAGCTACTTCAGTCGCCTCATGAGGAAAATCCTGAATGCGAGGAGTACGCAAAACATCCACCTGAATGGAGTAAAAAAATAACTGTGAGCTGCTCATCATAAAATTTATTTTGATCTCAATGACTTATTCCCAGGTCCCAACATGATGCTTATCCAGCGTGTGTCTTCATCGTTATCAAGTGCGATCTTGACCATTATCGTAAGTGGGATAGAAAGCAGCATGCCAACAGGGCCTAAAATCCACCCCCAAAAAACTAAAGACAAGAAAACAACTAAAGGTGAAAGATTAAGACCTCTTCCCATCAATTTAGGTTCAAGTAAATTTCCTATAAAAACGTTTATAATCAGGTAACAAAAGGCAACGCAAATAGCTGTAAAAGAACCCAGCTGGATTAAAGACAACAAAACTGCAGGTACAGCTGCAATTATAGAGCCAATTGTGGGAATAAAATTAAGCAGCAATGCAAAAAATCCCCACATAACAGGGTAATCAACACCAAACAGCCATAGAGTTATGGTAACCAGAATGCCAGTCAAAAGACTCAATACTGTTTTGATCCCCAAATAACTATGTACACTTTTTAAAAAAAAGGAAACGCCATCATCTATTGATGCTTTTTTATGAGTTGCTTGTTGTAATTTTTCCCTGAACCCTATTTCTTCTGCCAAAATAAAAATTACAGTTAGCAGTATCATAAAGGTGTTTGTTAAAACACTACCAAATGATGTTAACGTACTGCCCATTAATTGGACTGCAGCCTCAGGCTTAAGTAAGTTTTTCATTTGGTTTATGTCAAATACAAGCCCTAAATCCGCTAACCAGTATAAGAAAATTCCGCTCAATTCCTGTAGTCTGATTTCATATGTCGGTATACTATCTCTAAAATCGCTTACGGAAGACTGTATAAGCGCTGAAATTAGCCAACCTGCAACGACTAAGCAACTAATAACTAAGAAAATAGCAATTCCATTTGGTACTTTATTCTTTTTAAGCCAAGCTAGTAATGGTGAAAAAATAAGTGCTATAAATACAGACAACAAACAAGGAACTATTAGTGTTTCTGCCATTTTTATTCCTGTTACAACGATCACAAAAGCCGCAACAGTAATAAGTCCTTTCGCGAATGACGAGTGCTCACTCATATCTCTACTCCTGATAATTTTAACAATCCTGATAATATTTTTTTCACTTCCATAATCCCTTTATCTTCAAAAAGTCTATATGTGTGAATAGAGCCCTCAGACTCATTAATTTTTTTGCAATGCAAACGAACACCTTCCACTGAATAATCATGTCTAATTGGAAAACAAAGGAACACGTCTAAATCGTTACTAGTAACAGTCTCATCAATAATTATTTCTGATAATTTAATGACATTCTTCTTTTCTAAGTAATAAGCTGGTGGCCTCCAGCAATCTATATTAGAAAAAATTAAAGCATTTGCGATTATTGCCGCAACGTCATTTATAAGGTTATTACTTATTCACCTAAAGAGCCAGCTTGGCCAATATTAAAGTTCTCTTGTCGTTGCAAATTGTATTTCTGGATACCTTTCCTCTGTAAGAGATAAATTGACTCTAGTTGAAGCCAGGTATGCTAAATGCCCGCCGCCGTCTAGGGCGATGCCATCAGGAATTTTCTTTTTTATTTCTTCTATTTTTTTCATATCATCTGATTCTATCCATCTAGCTGTAAATATATTTATTGGTTCATAAACTGCATCTACACCGTACTCGTCCATCAGTCTAAACTTTACAACATCAAATTGCAGCTGCCCAACTGCACCAACGATTATGTCATTGTTATTCAGTGGAAAAAATACCTGGGTGCTGCCCTCCTCCGATAATTGCTTGATCCCTTTTTTTAACTGTTTCATTTTTAACGGATCAAGAAGCCTAATACGCCTAAAAAGTTCCGGAGAAAAATAAGGGATACCAATAAACTTTAGGTCTTCTCCAGTAGTAAATGTATCGCCTATCTGGATAGTTCCATGGTTATGTAGACCAATAATATCGCCAGCTATTGCCTCATCAAGAGAGACTCTTTCACCAGCTTTAAAACCAACGGCATCAGATATACGCAAATCTTTTTTTTGTCTTACATGGTGTATCTTCATACCCTTGGTGTATTTCCCAGAACATATTCGTAAAAAAGCTATTCGATCTCTATGCTTTGGATCCATATTTGCTTGTATCTTGAATACAAAACCAGAAAATTTTTCTTCATTTGCGGCAACGTTTCTCTCTAATGCTGGCCTTGACAGAGGGGGTGGAGCCTTCTGAACAAAAATATTTAGCATCTCACGTATACCAAAGTTTGATAGTGCTGTTCCAAAAAAAACAGGAGTTAATTTTCCACTCAAATATAAATCAGTTTCAAAGCTATTGGTGGCCCCAGATACAAGTTCTATCTCATCTCTTATCTCTTTCGATCTATGACCTAAGAATTTAGTTGCTTCATCAGAATATAAACCATGGATTTGTTCATCTTCAGGAATGATCGCTCCTTGACCTGATTTATATACATTAATAATATCTGCTTGAAAATCATAAACGCCATTGAAAGTTTTTCCGCAACCAATTGGCCAATTCATTGGAGCACAGGAAATTTTTAATACTTGTTCTATTTCATCAAGAAGATCTACTGGGTCACGTATCTCTCTATCCATTTTATTAATAAAAGAAATTATTGGTGTATCTCTTAAACGACAAACCTCCATCAACTTAATAGTTCTTTGCTCAACACCTTTTGCTCCGTCAATAACCATAAGTGCAGAATCTACCGCTGTAAGTGTCCTATAGGTATCTTCAGAAAAATCTTCATGTCCTGGGGTATCTAAAAGGTTCACTATGCAATCTCTGTATGGAAACTGCATCACAGAAGAAGTAACAGAAATACCTCTATCTTTTTCCATTTGCATCCAATCAGATGTTACATGCCTACCGCTTTTTTTGCTTTTAACAGTACCTGCAACTTGAATAAGCTTTCCAAACAATAAAAGTTTTTCAGTAATAGTAGTTTTTCCTGCGTCAGGATGAGAAATAATAGCAAAGGTTCTCCTAAGCTTTATCTGCTCAGAGATAAAATTTGACGACATTCTTTTTTTCCTTGGCTCAAAAACAATCATTTAATTAATTAAAACAGATGAAATATCTTATGATTAAGCAATAGATATCTTTTCATGAGCTCTTTTTTTCAGGGTTAAAGCTCAAGTGCCATTAATATGGCATCCTCTGTTTTTGATGCACTACAGTAATAATTCTTTCTTTCACATATCGCAACAAAACCAATATCCTCATATAAATAAATAGCATTAGTATTGGTAACTCTAACCTCAAGAAAAAATCTTTTTGTACTCTTTGGTAAAATTGAAATTAAATACTCCAATAGATATCGTCCATATCCGTTATGTTGATATTCAGGATGAATCGCTATATTTATTACCTCAGCGTCGTCAACAACAGTATTATAAATTACATAACCTATAATAGAACTCCCTATAGCCATAATCAAACAGGTGTGCTTTTTATGACTATCAGTAAATTGTTCTTTACGCCAAGGATAAGGGGTAGCTATTTTTTCAATATAACTTACCTCATTGATGTCAATTAAAGACATTGGACGAATACTTACATGATCTAAGTTCAATGGACACACCTAATAGATAACTATATTTATTTTGTAATTAGCGATTTGATGGCTCGCCACGTTCCTAGTTTTACTACGGAGCTATGAAGGTTTTCCTGTAAACTCTGGAGTATTAAAGCTTTGTATTCATTATTAATATTTATTTTTTTACCTAGGAGATCTGAGTAGGATAAATTTGATGTAGAAAATACATCAAATACTGTCTTTCCCATCAGTAAGATTAAACATGTATTGCCTTCTTTGACGCGGGTATCGATAAAATCTGAAAGCATTTTTGAGGGCTCAGCTATAGCTTCTGTACCCTCAACGCCGACTGAAAAATCGATTACCCTGGGCTCTGACAAACTATCTGGCAGATATCCTATAGAACTTAATATATTAGCGAGCAATTCAGATGCATCATTGCCGGGCAAAAGATCTCGGTTCATTTCATTAAAGATTATAAGGTTTTCGGTTGGTTGCCAGAATGCAAACCTAAAGTTAGCAGGCTCAAGTATGCTATTTGAGATATGTTTATTTTTTATTTTTTTTTCTGATATCATTGTTTTTGAAGAATTATTAATACTATCTTCTTCTGACTGAGCATTATCAGGTAATTTTATCTTAGGTAAATACTGCGATATCTCTAAATTATAAAGAAACCAATTACGTAACTCTATATGCATGACGCCTCCCCTATACGCCATCAAGCTGAGGATGAAGACGATCTGGATTTTGTATCAAATTCAATGCATGTAAATAAGCTTTTACACTAGCAACTATTATGTCGGTATCAGCTCCTTGCCCGTTAACAATACGTCCTCCTTTTTCCAAGCGGACAGTAACCTCGCCAAGAGAGTCTGTTCCAGCGGTAATCGCATTTACTGAATAGAGTTTCAGTTGTGTATCACTTTTGGCTAATTTTTCTATAGCCTTAAATGATGCATCAACAGGGCCATCTCCTCCAGACGATGAATCATAGAGCTCGCCCTTATGCATAAGCGTGAGTGAAGCAAACGGCGGCTGTCCTGTTTTTGAAAGCACTTCCAGCGACTCTAATGTTATAAGATCGCCATTGGTTTCATCTAGCTGTGTATCTGAAACAAGAGCCTGAAGATCCTCATCATATATTTCTCTTTTTTTATCAGCTAGGTCCTTAAATCTTGAGAAAGCTTGATTCAATGCATCTTTATTTTTAAAATGAGTGCCTAATTCTTCGAGACGTGCAACAAAAGCTGCGCGACCAGAAAGTTTACCTAACACGATTTTATTTGTTTGCAAACCTATATCTTGTGCGCTCATAATTTCATAAGTTTCTCGAAACTTCAAAACACCATCTTGATGAATTCCAGACTCATGAGCAAAGGCATTAGCGCCAACAATTGCTTTATTAGGTTGGACAGGGAAGCCTGTGATACTCGAAACTAAGCGAGAAGTTGCTGCGATATGAGTGGTTTCAATACATGTTTCTACTGGAAAAATATCTTTCCTTGTTTTTACTGCCATTACAACTTCTTCAAGTGCTGCATTGCCAGCCCGCTCGCCCAGACCGTTAATAGTGCATTCTATTTGACGAGCGCCTTGCATCACTGCTGCTAGAGAATTAGAGACTGCTAAACCGAGATCATTATGGCAATGTACTGAAAAAATTGCTTTATCTGAATTAGGGATATTTCTAATTAATCGTCCAATGATATCACCATACTCTTGGGGGAAACCGTAACCCACAGTATCAGGAATATTAATAGTTGTGGCACCTGCGTCAATTACACCCTCAATAATTCGACACATAAAGTCAAACTCGGAGCGACTAGCATCTTCTAGGGAGAACTCAACATCATTAATTAAATTTCTAGCGCATCGTACAGCTTTTATAGCCTGCTCTAGGACCTGTTCAGGATTCATCTGCAACTTATATTTCATATGAATAGGTGATGTTGCGATAAAAGTATGTATACGACCCGAATATGCTCCGCTTAGTGCTTCTGCAGAGCTTTCTATATCAGCAATTATTGCACGAGAAAGGCTACACACTGTGCTGTCTTTGATGGTTTCAGCAATAGATTTGACCGATGCAAAATCACCTGGACTAGAAACAGCAAACCCAGCCTCAATAACATCAACTTTTAGTTTCTCTAAAGCCTTAGCTATTCGCAGTTTTTCATCACTAGTCATAGAGGCCCCAGGGCTTTGCTCTCCATCACGCAATGTCGTATCAAAAATAATGAGTTTTTCTTTTTTCATGTTAAACCTTAGGTTTATAAAATTTACTCTTTATCCACAAAGCTGGAGCAGAGAAACCATATATCAGAGCAAAAATAAATAATATTCTAGGGGGATCAATTGTAACCACTATAAGGCTCATCACTACAGAAAAAATCACTACAAAAGGTACTTTTCCTTTAAGATCGACTTCCTTTAAGCTACGATAATGGAAATTAGATACCATTAATAATCCAGATAATGCTGTTGTGATTGCTACTAAAAATGCTAATTGATTTGTTGTGCTAACTTCATAACTACACCATATCATAGAGGTTATAAGAGCAGCCGCAGCTGGGCTTGGAATTCCCACGAAATAATTCTTTGGAGAGGAGTCAACCTGGCTATTGAACCTTGCGAGCCTCAGTGCTGCACATGAGGCATATATAAATGCAGCAGCCCAACCAATCCTACCTACTTCATTAAGTATCCAGCTAAAAGCAAGAACAGCAGGGGCAATTCCAAAAGAAACCATATCGGAGAGACTGTCATATTGCAGGCCAAAATCACTAGATGTATTTGTCATACGCGCCACAGTTCCATCAAGAACATCAAATATCATTGCAATAAAAATAGCTATGCAAGCAGCATCGAATTTTCCATCCATGCCAGCTAGGATCGCATAAAATCCAGAAAACATAGCGCCTGTCGTAAAGAGGTTCGGTAGAAGATAAACTCCCTTGCGCCTGAACCTTAAACTCTCAGAAGTTGAACTTTCTTCTTTATCCGATGAAGATGATTCATTAGCGTTCGATATTTTTTTTTGACCTTCAGTATCAGTCATAATAATTCCTTCACTATAAGATAAATTTTTTATAGTGTTATTGAATTTGATTATCTCTCAATTATTACTTTTTCCATAGAATTCATTATATTAAAAGCAATATTATACTAAAAATTTAGTAGTGGGATAAAAAAACCGCGCCTTAGCGCGGTTTTTTTATTAACTTGGAGCGCTTAGTTCTTATCTTTATCAACAAGCTGATTAGCAGTAATCCACGGCATCATAGAGCGTAACTTAGCACCCGTTTGCTCAATAGGATGTGCTGCGTTATTACGTCGATATGCTGTCATAGATGGATAATTCATTGCTCCTTCTGTAACAAACATTTTTGCATATTCGCCATTCTGGATACGTTTAAGAGCAGTTTTCATTGCTGCTCGTGATTGTTCATTAATAATTTCTGGACCAGTAACATACTCACCATACTCTGCATTATTAGATATGGAATAATTCATATTAGCTATACCGCCTTCATACATAAGATCAACAATTAGTTTTAACTCATGAAGACACTCAAAATAAGCCATCTCAGGGGCATATCCAGCCTCTACGAGTGTTTCGAAACCAGCTTTTACTAGCTCTACAGCTCCACCACACAGAACTGCTTGTTCGCCAAATAGATCTGTCTCTGTCTCATCCTTAAATGTAGTTTCTATAATCCCTGTTCGCCCACCTCCGATACCAGAGGCGTAAGACATAGCAACATCTCTAGCCTTACCTGAAGCATCTTGAAAAATTGCAACTAAATCGGGAATACCGCCGCCTTTAGTAAATTCATTCCGCACTGTATGTCCGGGAGCTTTTGGAGCGATCATGATAACGTCTAGATCTGTTCGAGGGACAACTTGATTGTAGTGAATCGCAAAACCATGAGCAAAAGCCATAGTGGCGCCCTGTTTCAGATTTGGCTCAATCTCATCTCTATAAAGATGAGATTGAAATTCATCTGGAGTAAGTATCATAACCAAATCTGCTCCAGTAACAGCCGCCACCACACTTCTAACAGTTAATCCTGCTTTTTTCGCTTTAGCAGCTGAGGTTGAACCATCTCGTAGTCCAACAGTGACATCGACACCAGAATCTTTGAGATTTAAGGCGTGTGCGTGTCCTTGTGAGCCATATCCAATAATTGACACTTTCATGCCCTGAATAATGGAAAGGTTACAATCTTTATCGTAAGAAACTTGCATGTTTATATCCTATAATTTTATGTATCATAATTAGTTATGTTTGTAATAAGACTATTATAAAAATGGTACTACAAATTGGTTATACCTTCAGTATTTTTTCGCCACGAGACAATCCAGAAACCCCAGATCGAACCAACTCGAGAATGTTTGCATAATCAATAGCTTCTATAAATGCATCGTTTTTATCGCTACTACCTATAACTTGAAGAGTATAAGTGTTAGTGTTGACATCCACTATTTGTCCTCGAAAAACATCTACACAATGATTAATTTCTGCCCTTTGAGCTTCATTTGCCCTAACCTTAACTAACATAATTTCCCTTTCAAGGTGAGGACCATCTGTTAGGTCAATAACTTTCACAACATCTATTAGCTTATTTAGATGTTTTGTTATCTGCTCGATGATTTGATCACTGCCGTGTGTCGTAAGGGTCAACCGAGATAAAGTTAAGTCATTAGTAGGCGCAACAGTCAGTGTATCAATATTATAACCCCTTTGAGAAAATAGCCCGACGACTCTAGACAAAGCACCGGGCTCATTTTCCATTAAAACTGAAATTATATGTCTCATCAGGTACGCTCCGTTTTACTCAACTTCATATCTTTCATCGAACCGTTTGGCGCAATGAGCATTGGATATACATGTTCATTTCGGTCAACATTTATATCCATAAAGACAACACGGTCTTTTAAGGCGAAACACTCTTCCATTTTATCATCCAGTTCATCAAAATTTGAAACACGAATCCCTACATGTCCAAACGATTCTGCCAGCTTTACAAAATCTGGTAGGGAGTCTTCATATAAACTTGATGAATATCGCCCGCTATATTGCATGTCTTGCCACTGACGAACCATACCAAGAGCTTGATTATTTAAACTAATTATCTTGATTGGAAACCCATACTGCAAACAAGTAGACAGCTCTTGGATGCACATCTGTATACTCCCTTCGCCCGTAACACATGCTACTATTGCATTAGGATGAGCCAGTTGCACACCCATAGCTGCAGGCAAACCAAAACCCATAGTTCCAAGACCGCCGGAATTAATCCAACGACGAGGTTTATCAAATAAATAATATTGCGCAGCAAACATTTGGTGTTGACCTACATCCGAAGTGATGAAAGCATCCCCATTTGTTGCTTTATAAAGACTTCTAATGACATCCTGCGGTTTAATGATATCTCCAGAGCTCGGCTCATGTCGTGGTTCAGTATATATCCCATAACGTTCTCTCCAATCATTAATTTTCGACCACCAATTGGAAATTGCAATCTTATCCGTTGTATCCTTAGTAGTCTTAATTTCCTCTATCACCTGTCTTAATACAGTGCTGCATACACCAACAATTGGAATATCTATATTTACAGTTTTAGAGATAGATGTAGGGTCTACATCTATATGTATTATTTTTGCCGACGGACAAAATTTACTCGGGGTATTAGTTACTCGATCATCAAATCGAGCACCCACTGCAAAAATAACGTCAGCCTCATGCATGGCATTGTTTGCTTCTACAGTGCCATGCATTCCCAACATACCTAAAAATTGTGGGTCATTTCCAGGGAAAGCACCAAGCCCCATCAAAGTGTTTGTTATAGGAAAATTTAACAGTCTAGTTAGTTCCGTTAGTTCAGCAGAGGCGTCGCCCAAAATAGCCCCGCCGCCACTATAAATAACTGGCCTCTTAGCTGCCAACAAAGTTTTTACTGCTCTTTTGACTTGGCCAGCATGACCTTTAGTGGTGGGATGATAAGAGCGTATCTTTATTTTTTCTGGGTATTCATAAGGTATGCGGTATTCTGGAGATGTAACATCTTTTGGTATATCAACAATAACTGGTCCCGGTCGACCTGTTTTTGCAATATAAAAAGCTTTAGCAATAACAACTGCAATTTCTGACGCATCCATGACCAAAAAACTATGCTTAACTATAGGCCTAGAAATTCCGACCATATCAGTTTCCTGAAAAGCGTCTTGACCAATCTTATCACGAGGCACCTGTCCAGATATTACTACCATAGGAATAGAATCCATATAGGCAGTAGCAATACCAGTGATTGCATTCGTGGCGCCAGGACCAGAAGTTACCAGAACTGTACCTACATCTCCAGTGGAACGTGAGTGCCCATCAGCTGCATGAACAGCGCCTTGCTCGTGCCTTACAAGTATATGTTCGACATCTTTTTGTTGAAAAAGTGCATCATAGATATGTAATGCCGCACCACCTGGATAACCCCAAACATACTTAACACCTGCATCCTTGAGTGCGCGAACAACTATTTCACCACCAGATAAAAGCTCCACTTTTATAGACCCCTAAAGTTAATAAATCTCTCCTAAAGAAGCTTGTTAAGAAAAATAAAAGTGTACTGCTGTGACATCACAGTTATGCTTAGTGCAACATGGCAACTGAAATTATGATCAGCACCTAAGATTCGTTGGTAAACAAATCTGCTCTGGATGCCCAGCAAACGCTGTTTACGTTCACCTAGCAAGCTGGCAAAGGAGCCAGTTTGTAGTAATAAAGACTATTACCACTGAGAGTCGAACTTTAGAGTGTAAATCGTATTTAGTCAATAAAATCAGGTATTTTGGTGAGCTAAAGTTAATAAAATGTAGTTTTTTAATTATCAAGAAAACCATATTAAGCTTGCCATTCTTCCGGTAATTCCATCTCGTCGATATGAATAAAACCTCTCAGAATCTTTGTAGGTACATAGATCTCCACCGTAAATGTCAAAAATTCCATGTTCATTAAAATAGATTTTTGCCAGATTATATAGATCAGCTTTCCATTTATTATTACGATCTATTTTGTTTTTGTATATTTTAAGAAAGCATGAATTTATTTTTTTTCTAATACCAATATTAATGCACTTTCTAAGAAATATTTCTCTTACCTCTGGGCCAACCTCAAAATTTTTTTGACTTATGGCGGGTCCTAAATACACTATTAGATCTTTAGCAGGAACTTTGAGATTCTTAATTAAATTACTGATTATTCCTGCGGATAAACCTCTCCAACCTACATGGACTGATGCAACTAGAGATCCTTGAGTATTACAAATTAATACTGGCAAGCAGTCTGCTGTTGTTATAGCGCAGACTATTCCAGCTCTATCAGAATAAGAACCATCACCAATTTTTTTAGATCCATTGCACTCAGCTTTAACTATATCTACACCATGAATCTGTTCGAGAAGCTGGGGGAGCGAGGGTAAACTAATTTTTTTTGATAACAACTCCCAGTTTGTCTGAACAGACTCCAGTTTATCCCCTACATTAAAACTTAAGTTATTAGCACTCCAAGGATCAGAAGAAACGCCACCTGTTCTTGTAGTAAAAAATGCAAACACATTTTTAGGGGCTGGCCAGTTTGGTTTAAATACTTCCATTGAAAAATCCGCATTTTAAACGATGGTTTAAATTAAAAGGTTGAATCAAATATCTTTGAATTTTAATTTCAATAGGTCCAGTAAGCTCGATAGATCGGCTGGTAAGGCGACTTCCCACTGAATATATTCATTAGAAATAGGATGCATTAAACCCAAGATTGATGAATGTAGAGCTTGACGACTAAACCCCCTTAAGGCCTCATTTATACGAGATGTCACCCCTTTGGGGAGCTTCATGCGTCCCCCATAAACTGAATCACCTACTAATGGGTATCCAATGTGCGACATATGCACGCGTATTTGATGAGTTCGACCTGTTTCTAATTTAACTCTTATAAAGGTGTGATGATCAAATCTCTCGATTACCTTGAAGTGTGTGACTGAATCTTTTCCATTATCACCAACAACTGCCATTTTTGTTCTGACCTTTGGATGCCGTCCAATTGGTTTATTTATAGTTCCACCACCAATCATAACGCCTTGAGTAATTGCCTGATACTCACGGGTTATACTTCGTGACTGTAGTTGTTTAACTAGCGAATAATGAGCCTCTAAGGTTTTAGCTACAACCATAAGTCCAGTTGTATCCTTATCTAAGCGATGTACTATACCCGCACGCGGAATGTGTTCGTTGAAAGGGGAGTGATGTAAAATTCCATTTAACAAAGTTCCAGTATAGTTACCGGCAGCTGGATGGACTACTAAACCGGCCTGCTTATTAACTACTATTATATATTCATCTTCGAATACAATATCTAGACTAATGGCTTCTGGTTGCCATTCTCCCTCAGATTCCAATACAGTATTAATGCTGAGCAACTCTCCACCCTGAAGCTTATCTTTTGGTCGAAAGAGATTGCCATCAACTAATAAATCGCCTTTTTTTATCAGTGCTTGTAATCTTGATCTTGAGAGCCCACTAAATACATCAGATGCAACCTGATCTAAGCGCATTCCACATGATGTAAGAGGTACAGTTTTTTCCAACTTTATACTGTCTGTCATTATAATCTCGGTTGTTTGTATTCTCATACTGTTCAGGCTGTGGTTAAATATATTATCTTATATGGATTAGAACTGTCTAAAGAATAATTTAAGTTTAACCTGGCTTTAGTTGAACCGGATAATAATAGAATGCGATTTTTATTTTTAGTGCTAATATCAATTTGTTTCCTTGCAACAGGATGCACTTATTTCAATTCAATTAATGGTATTTCTTCAGCCTCAGATCAGTTAGATACGTCAGGTTATACTGAAAAAGATTTTTTTAGTGCAATTCAAGATGATTTAAAAGGAGGCTTCTGGCAAACTGCTATTGAGAAACTAAGATCACTGGAAGCACAGTATCCATTTGGAGATTATGCAGAACAAGCACAGCTTGAACTGATATATGCACATTTAAAAGCAGGTGAATATGACTCAGCTATCAGTGTAGCTGAGAGATTTATGAGGCTTCACCCTCAGCATGAAAATGTTGATTATGCATACTACATAAAAGGTGTGTCATCATTCGTAAAAAATGATGGAATGTTTGGGAAGCTTCTTCCAATAGATGAAACAAAGCGTGATCCAGGATCTGCTAGGAACTCTTTTTCCGCCTTTAGTGAGCTATTAAATAGATTTCCAGAAAGCCCATATGCTCCAGATGCTCAAAAAAGAATGATCTACTTAAGAAATATTCTTGCACGTCATGAAATCCATGCAGCAAACTATTTTTTCACTCGTGGCGCTTATCTTGCTGCGGCAAACAGGGGGCGATATGTGGTAGAAAATTTTCAAAGAACACCAGCTGTTCCTGATGGACTTGCGGTGATGGCTCAAGCATATTACCTAATGGATATGCATGATCTTTCAGGCGAGGCAGCAAAATTGCTAGCCCAGAATTACTCAAATCATACATCCCTTAATTCAGATGGTAGCTTCAAGTATCAAGAACAGTCTGCATCTATTGAGAGGAGTTGGACTAATTCCCTTAGTGCTGGTCTCTTTGATAAACCAGAATCTATCGGCTTTGATACGCGATATATTTTCAATGATCGCTATAAGGAGCTTGAGGGAGAGGAGCTTGAAGAGACATGGATGGATATTGCTACCTTTGGTATTTTTCGTTAAATTCAAATACAGGCGCGAAAATATTTAATATATTTTAATGAAAAGAATACAAAACAAGTTTATAAAAAACTGTAACATTTTCGATCATCATCCGTATAAAGAAGAAATTATTTTTTTGTCTGAAAAAGATAGGGATCTTCGATCATTGTTTTTAACTTATTCCTCTTTTAAGCCATTTAAGAGGAAGAAGGGCTTCGAAGGTTTGGTTCAACTTATAACAGAACAACAACTGTCTGTGGTTTCTGCTAAAGCAATATTTGATAGGCTGAAAAAATTACTGCCTACTTTTGATCCAGAGAGCTTTTTAAAAGAAACTGATCTTAATTTGAAATCTACAGGTTTAAGTCGCCCTAAAATAGGCTACTGCAGATCTCTAGCAAAGAATATTATTTCAGGTGATCTTTCCTTCAGCTCAATACACAAAATGAATGACGAAGACCTTAAAAAAACACTCTGTAGAATCAAAGGTATTGGCAACTGGACAGCTGAATGCTATATGTTAGCTTCTTTAAATAGAAGAGATATATGGCCTGTTAAAGATATAGGTTTGCAAGTTGCTGTACAAAGAACTAAGCACCTAAAAAAAAGACCTACCGAAGATGAAATGATCGAGATAGGATCAAAATGGAAACCCTATAGATCTATTGTAGCTAATGTTCTATGGGCATCTTATGACTAAGTTTTTGCGTTGCTTCAAATCTTAAAATTTAAATAAATCAACTGTAAATGTGGTAAATAATGAAAATCAAATCAAACTGTAAAAAAATCCTCGATGAAATGAGAGTCCTGCCAAATATCGATCCTCAGTTTGAGGTAAATAGGAGGGTAACATTCATTAAATCTAAACTTCTCAATACTGGATTATCTCACCTAGTTCTTGGAATAAGTGGTGGAATCGATTCAGCCACTTGTGGTCGATTAGCTCAAATAGCAATAAATGAGCTAAACCAAGAATTTCATGAACGCAGCTTTTCGTTCATTGCTCTAAGGCTCCCATATGGTAAACAAGTTGATGAAATTGATGCGCAAAAGTCTATAAAGTTCATATGCCCCTCTAAAAATATACATATTGATATAAAGCCAAGTGTAGATATTACTCATGAGAGAATAAATAGTTCTATTGGTAACAGTAATTTAGGGCTAGTTAGAGATGAGGTAAGAGATGATTTTACTAAAGGTAATACTAAAGCACGAATTCGTATGATTTTTCAGTATGAAGTAGCTAGTGCTTTGGGGGGACTTGTACTTGGAACAGATCATTCAGCTGAAAATATCACTGGTTTTTATACCAAATGGGGTGATGGTGCATGCGATCTAGCCCCATTATTTGGTTTGAATAAAAGACAGATTCGAAAGATAGCCAGATTTTTAAATGCCCCTACGTCAATAATAGAGAAACCCCCAACTGCAGACCTTGAATGCCTTTTTCCACAGAAAGAGGATGAACACGTACTTGGGGTTACCTATAATGAAATTGATGATTTTTTAGAGGGAAAGCCTTTAGCTCAAGACTCTCTGAAAACTATCTTAAATTTATACAATAAAACAATACACAAACGTTCCACTATACCTACGATCTACGATTAAATTGTAGAATTAATGATTTTATCGTAGCTCTTTTGGAATCGAAAATTTTATATTTTCTTGTACGCCGGGAATTTCAACAAGAGACTGGCAGCCTATTAGCTTTAAGCTTTCTATAACCTCTTTTACAAGACTCTCTGGTGCAGAGGCGCCTGCAGTTATTCCAATTTTATTTTTTCCAATAATCCAATTTTTCGAAATATCCTTGGCGCTATCAACAAGAAAAGATGGAACACCACAGCGCTCAGCTAATTCTCTTAAGCGATTTGAATTTGAGCTATTAATCGAGCCTACCACAAGAACTAAATCACATTCGAGTGCAAGTTGCTTAACAGCATCTTGTCTATTTTGTGTGGCATAGCATATATCATCTTTTTTAGGGCCTTTTATCAAAGGAAAACGCTTACGCAGTATATCTATAATTTGTTCAGTATCATCTACTGACAAGGTGGTTTGTGTAACATAAACGATATTAGAGGGATTTTTTATTTCCAATGACATAGCATCTAACTCATTTTCTACCAGATAAATATTATTTTTGTTATCGTATTGTCCCATAGTGCCCTCTACCTCAGGATGTTCATGGTGTCCAATCATGATGCAATCAGTTCCCTCGGAGCTAGATCGAGCAACCTCTATATGCACTTTTGTCACCAATGGACAAGTTGCGTCAAAAATTCTTAGATTTTTTTTGTTGGCTTGTTTTCTAACAGCCTTAGAAACTCCATGCGCACTGAAAATTACTGTTACGTTATCTGGAATATCGTCTATCTTATCTACAAAGACAGCTCCACGCGCCCTTAACATATCTACTACTGATTTGTTGTGTACCACTTCGTGGCGCACGTAAATTGGAGCGCCATGAAGCTCTAGTGCTCTTAAAACAATCTCGATGGCCCTGTCTACGCCTGCACAAAATCCTCTTGGATTAGCTAGCTTTAGCTCGATCACTTTTTTTCTACCGGGTCAACTGAGATAATTTCAACTTCAAATTTTATTGTATGACCAGCTAAAGGGTGATTAAAGTCAACTTTGACTATTGTTTCACCAATATCTGCTATTACACCCGGAAGTTCGCCACCATTCGCATCCGCAAAAGAAATCATAAGACCTAACTGCAAGTCTTTAATTTCTTTAAAGTTTTTTCTAGGAAATTCTTGTATATTATTAGGATTATTTTGACCGAAGCCATTTTCTGGTTTTATTGAAAAGACACCCTTATCTCCAGCGATTAAACCGACTAATGCTGTTTCGAATCCGGGCAATAATTTGCCATCTCCAAAGGTGCAAACAGCTGGCTCTGTATCAAAATTAGAGTCTACAATAGAGCCATCTTCTAATGAAAGAGAGAAGTGAAGGTTTATTATTGTATCCGGACCAATAGATAATTTTGTTATATCAGATAATTTTTTCATGGATCACTTGTCTATATTTTTTGTCAAAAAAAAATTTTTAAAAATAAAAAGTGCTGCACCTAGGGTGATACTTGCATCAGCAAGGTTAAATACTGGCCAATGATAATTTTTATAATAAATATCTATGAAATCAATTATATATCCTAGAAATATTCGATCAATTAAGTTGCCAATAGCGCCACCGAGAATTAAAGTTAGTGAAAATGACATAACAAGCTGATTTTCTTTTAATCTATAAAGCCAAATTACTAAAATAATACTTACGGTCAAAGAAATCATTAAAAATAACCAGCGCTGCCAACCACCAGCATCACTAAGAAAGCTAAATGCTGCTCCAGTATTGTGGACTAATATTAAATTTAATCCTGTAAAGATATTTATATATTCTCCATATAATAAATTTTTTGTAGCTATGTTTTTTGTGGCTTGGTCAGCAATTATTATGAGAACTGATAAAAAATACCACCTAAGTATTCGCCAGTTCACAGCATGGTCCAGTGCAGAGAAAAAATATAGTATATTACAGCAAGAGTGTCGTTATGCATTGAGGCGTATCTCCCCTTCTCCCTCAATATTCTGTAGACACCTATCACAAATATTTGGATGATTTTCGTTGAATCCAATATTTTCTACATGATGCCAACAACGCTGACATTTAATATGGTCGGTTTTTGTAACTTGAACTTTTAGACCATCAATTTCAGTTGAGATAATATCATTTGCATCTAATGTATCGCTTATAGGTTTTATGACGGCTTCAGAGGTAATGAAAATAAATCTTAACTCATTTTCAAGCTTCCCTAAAACATCTAGTAATGATTTTTTAGCATAAACAGTGACTTTAGCCTCAAGAGATTTTTGAATGCCTTCAGCTTTTTTGTCTTCTAGAATTTTATTTACTATATTTCTTATTTCAATAATTATTTTCCAATCTTGATTTTTAATATTCGTCTTTGAAATATTTGATAATTCTGGCCATTCTGCAAAAAATACTGACTCTTCTCTATCACTCGGCATAAATCCCCATATTTCGTCGGCTGTAAAACTCAATATTGGTGAAATCCAGCGTACAAAGTACTCTAATATATAGTAAATTGCCGTTTGAGCTGATCTTCTAGCTGTAGAATTCTTTTGGCAAGTATATTGACGATCTTTAATAATATTAAGATAAAATCCACCCATATCGGTAACGCAAAAATTATGTAATTTCTGATATATACGGTGCAGCTGATAACTATCGTATGCTTCTAGAATTTCCTTATGTAAAGAGATAGTTAAATTTAAAGCCCAAATATCAAGCTCTAGCATATCATCAAAGGCAACTAGATCTTCAGAGGGATCAAAGTCATCTAAATTTGATAAGAAAAATCTAGCTGTATTCCTAATTCTTCGATATGAATCACCTGTTCTTTTAAGTATTTCATCAGAAACAGTCATCTCACCACTACAATCGGTAGCTGCAACCCAGAGTCTTAAAACATCAGCACCTTGATCATTTATAATCTGCTGTGGCGGAAGGACATTTCCGAGAGATTTAGACATTTTATGACCCATGGCATCTACGACAAATCCATGTGTCATAACTGCTTTATATGGAGAGCTATCTCTTAAGGCTAAAGAAGTCTTAAGGGATGATTGAAACCAACCTCTATGTTGATCTGAGCCCTCCAGATAAAGATCAGCTGGAAACTTTAACTGTTCTCGATAATCAAGAACTGCTGCATGAGTAACACCTGAATCAAACCATACATCAAGTGTATCGCTAACCTTACTATAGTTTTTAGCTTGATCCCCAAGCAACGTTTTTTTATCCATCTCATGCCAAAACTCTATACCATTTTTTTCAACTCCAGATGCTATGATTTCGATAAGCCTTGGCATCTCGGGATGAATATCACCCGTTGAATTATTTACAAAAATTGTGATTGGTACACCCCACGTTCTCTGGCGAGATATGCACCAATCTGGACTATTTTCGAGCATCCCATCAATTCGAGTCCTTCCCCAATCTGGATACCAGGAAATATCAGGAACTATTTTTTTTGCTTTTTCTAATAAGTTATTTTTCGTCATACTAATGAACCATTGAGGAGTAGCGCGATAAATTAATGGGGTCTTGGTGCGCCAGCAATGTGCGTAACTGTGTATAAATTTATTAGAGGATATCAATTTTTCCTTATCTTTCAGTAAGTCTAGTATACTTGTATCAACTTTATAAACGTGCTTTCCAGCAAAATATTCAACATTTTCATTAAATACGCCATTATCATTAATATAATTGAGGGTTTTAATCTCATATTTTCCTGCGATCATGAAATCTTCTACGCCGTGGTCAGGGGCAGTATGAACACAACCTGTACCTGCTTCAGTATTAACGTGTTCACCAAGGATAATGGGTACCTCACGATTATAAAAAGGATGCTTTAAGCTCTGCAATTCAAGCTGATTTCCTTTAGTGGATCCAACTACCTTAAAGTCCTTGACTTGCCAGCGAGATAATAATGACTCAACGAGCTCTTCGGCGACTAGATATCTCCCAAATGCAGCACCTGATGGTTTACAAGCCAATAACACATAATTTAAATCAGGGTTTAAGCAAACTGCTTGATTCGATGGAATCGTCCAAGGTGTTGTGGTCCAGATAACAACAAATATGTCGCCAGTTCCACTGATGTTATTTATAGCTTTACTAAAAGTTTCTTCATCAGAAACTGAAAATGCAACATCAATTGAAAAAGATTCTTTATCTTGATACTCAACCTCAGTTTCAGCTAGAGCAGAAGCACCCACCACACTCCAGTAAACTGGCTTATAACCCTTTATTAAGTGTCCGTTCTCAATAATTTTACCAAGCGAACGAATAATATTAGCCTCAAATTCATTATCCATAGTAAGATAGGGATTGTTCCATTCTGCGAAAACTCCAAGTCGGATAAAATCGTTCATCTGTCCGTCGACTTGTCTTTGTGCATACTCTCTACATTTTTGACGAAATATTTTATGGTCTACCTTATGCCCAGCCTTACCGATTTTTTTTTCTACCTCATGTTCGATTGGTAACCCATGGCAATCCCAACCAGGAACGTACGGCGCATCAAAACCACTAAGGCTTTTAGATTTAATTATTATATCTTTTAGAATTTTATTAACAGCATGGCCAATATGTATTTTCCCATTTGCGTAGGGAGGACCATCATGTAGAATAAATTTTTTCTGACCCTTACGCTTTTCACGCAATTTCTCATAAACTCTATCTTCATTCCAGCCTTTCAATATAGCAGGCTCTCTTTGAGCTAGATTGGCTTTCATAGGAAACAAGGTGGCAGGTAAATTTAAGGTTAACTTATAATCAATCATTTTTTAAAATCTTCTTTGGTTGTACAGAAAAATATTGTTTAGCATGATGAATATCTCGGTGTATTTCCTTAACCATTAAATTTAGAGAAGGAAAAATTTTCTCGTCGCGAATTTTAGATTTAAACTCAACATGTATCCTTTGCCCATATATATCTTCATTAAAATCTATCAGGTGAACCTCAAGTATAGGCTTAATAAGGTCGCCTATTGTTGGTCTGATGCCAACATTAGCAACACCTTGGAAGCAGCGCTTGTGGATATAAACTTGCACTATAAATACACCATTTAGTGGTGCACTAAAACGCTGTAACTGAACGTTAGCAGTGGGTACTCCAATTTTTCTTCCAAGTCTCTGCCCATAAACAACACAACCAGTAATCCTGTAAGGCGCTCCCAGTAACTTTTCTGCAAGATTAAATTTTGATGCCTCTAGAGCTGAACGTATTCTGGTGCTACTAATTCGTTCACCCTTGTATTCCATGGTACAAGTATCAATAACTTCAAAATTATTATTTTTTCCAAAACTCTGAAGTAACTGGAAATTTCCGCTTCTATCGTGCCCAAATCTAAAGTCATCACCTACAACAAGGTATTGGATTTTTAAACCTGATACTAAAACCTGCTCAATAAAGTCTGTTGCGGACAAACCACGTAAAGAGCGGTTAAACTGCAGACAAAAAACTTTATCAATTCCAACCCTAATAAATTCTTCAACTTTCTCTCGCAGGCGCATCAATCTTGCTGGAGCCTGTTCGCCTGAAAAAAACTCTTGTGGCTGTGGCTCAAATATCATTACGACTGATGGAAGCTTTAAATCTTTAGCTTTATCCATGAGTTGCTTTAATATAGCTCGGTGCCCAAGATGTATGCCATCAAAGGATCCAATGGTTGCAACACAACCAATTTGGCCAGGCTTTAAGTTATGTAAGCCCCTAATAAACTTATTCTTATATTTAGTCACTTATCATCGATTTAAAAAACGAAGCAAAATTATACCCATCTAGGAAAATTAAAAATAGATAAGTTCTTAATTATCTTAACATTCAGCCAAGCTTTCCGACGATCTATAGTAAATTTATTTGTTTTTAAGGTACGAAGCCCGAAAACCGCTCAAAAAAAGGATGGAAATATAAATAACTATGCCCATGATACAGATCATACCTAATGAGCTTGCTCTTTCCCACCAGACCATATCAAACCAGGAATTCGAATAACTAATCGACACATATAGGCAAATACACATCGCGATATTCGCATTAAATAGCATTACTAAAAATTTACGCCAACCTTCCTCTGGCTTATAGATATCATTCTTACGCAAACCTTTGAAGAGTAAAAAACTGTTTAAAATAGCCGCCAATGTTGTTGCAAAAGCCAATCCTACATGACCGATTCCGAGGTAAAAATGTAATGGTACAACTAAAACTATGTTTAGACCCATATTTACAACGAGCGCAATGACACCGATACGAACTGGAGTCTTAACATCTTGACGGGAAAAGTATCCAGGTGCTAGCACCTTTATCAGCATGAAAGCTATGATGCCTACTGAGTAGGCTCGCAAACTAAATGCAGCCATAGACATATCTCTGGGAGTCATAACCTCTCCATAGTAAAAGAGTGATATCAAGATAGGTTCAGCTAAAATTATCAATGCTAGTGCAGCGGGTATTGCGATGAGAAATACAAGACGGATAGCCCAATCTAATGTTGCACTAAACTTTTCTAGATTATCAGAAACGTATTGCTGTGATAGATTAGGCAATATAACAGTAGCGATAGCGACGCCAAATACACCTAGAGGAAGTTCAGCTAAACGGTCAGAATAGTAAAGCCAAGAAATACTGCCTGTCGGAAGAAATGAAGCTATCATCGTATCTAGCAAAAGATTTATTTGGCTTACTGAAACCCCAAAAATTGCAGGAGCCATCAAGCTTAAAATCTTTACTACTCCTTTGTCACTCCAAGATATTTGAGGTGCAGGAACCATGCGAATTTTAGCTAGGAAAGGTAGTTGAAATAAAAGCTGAATTATACCTGCAGCCAAAACACCCCAAGCAAGGGCATAAACTGGCTTGTCAAACCAGGGAGAGATGAAAATCGCAGCTATTATTAAAGAGAGATTCAAAAAAATTGGAGTAATAGCTGGAACAGCAAATCTCTCATAGCTATTTAAAATAGCTCCAGCAAAACCTGTCAGTGATATTAAAAGCAAATAAGGGAATGTTATTCTCAACATATCACTAGCAGCAGAAAATTTCTCAGGGTCTTCTAGCCAAAATCCAAATGCAAAGATGCCTGTAACTAAAGGTGAAGCTATGACGACAAAAATTGTAACTGCAATAAGCACTGAGCCTAAAACCCCAGCTACTGTATCAATAAGAGCTTTTACTGCAGCCTGATTTCCAGACTCTTTATATTCTGCTAAGACGGGTACAAATGCCTGAGAAAATGCACCCTCAGAAAATAAACGACGAAAGAAATTTGGAATCTTGAATGCTACAAAAAATGCATCTGCCATAGCGTCTGCACCAATAAATCTAGCTATTACTACATCACGCATCAAGCCAGCTAATCTCGAGCACATCGTCATAAAAGACACTATGCCACTTGATCTAAGAAGCTTGGATAATCCATATCCAAGATTAACTTTCTCAGTTTTATGATCAATACCCTGATCCTTCAAAATATGAACTCCGATAACTTGAACAATTTAAACTGGGCTTAAAGGCAATCTGTTAAGAGCGCTTAGACTACTCTTTTGCTCACACAGAATCTTAATTTTACTCTTAAAATGAGTAGCTATGACAGACGATTTAAATATCTTTATGAAGATTTCGTCGTAATTCATATTGATAAGCACAGATAAACATTGTATATTCTCGCGCTTTATAAGTATGTGAAAAAAACTAAAAATAATCTAATAAGGAGCATTAGGTGGCCAATTCATCACAAGCACGCAAAAGAGCGCGGCAAAATGAAAAGAATCGTAGGCATAATGGCGGATTACGCTCTATGATTAGAACCTATTTAAAAAAGACAGATGCCGCAATCCTATCGGGCAAGATTGAAGCAGCCCAAGCTGCATATAATGAGGTAGTCCCAATGCTTGATTGCGTTGCAGACAAGGGTATTATCCATAAAAATAAAGCTGCTCGGCATAAAAGTAGATTAAACACAAAAATAAAAGCCCTTTCAGCGAGTTAAAGTACGCAATTAGCATAAAACTAAATTATCTCTATGAATTAGTTCTTCAGCATCGCAATAACCTAATTCATCTGCGATCATTTCGCTGCTTTTACCTAAAATTTTTGTACTTTCTTCAGAATTGTAATTAACAAGGCCTCTAGCGATCTCTAGCCCCTTTTCATCAACACATGTTACGAGATCCCCTTTGTGGAATCTGCCTTTGATCGATAGGACTCCTACAGGAAGAAGACTTTTGCCATGATTGGTCAACATCTTTGATGCGCCCAAATCCAGCGTCAAAGAGCCACACACTTTAAGTCTACCTACTAACCATTGTTTTCGTGCTGCGATTGGTTCTTTATCAGATATTAACATAGTGCCCAATTCTTCTCCTTCTGATAACCTAGATAAGATCTGATTAACTCTTCCGCCTGCTATGACAGTATTTGCACCTGAGCGAGCAGCAAGTTTAGCTGCTTTAAGTTTTGTGATCATGCCTCCTCTTCCAAGAGTACTGGAAGACCCGGCTAGCTCAAGAAGAGATTCATCTTGAGAATTTCCATTAGTAACTAAATTTGCATTTGGATTTTTTCTTGGATCTGCATCAAAAAGGCCATCTTGGTCAGTAAGTATAACCAATAGATCAGCATCTATTATATTGGCAACCAATGCAGCCAAAGTATCATTATCTCCGAAACGGATCTGATCAGTAGCAACAGTATCATTTTCATTAATAACGGGTACAACACCTAATTTAATCAATTCTTGAAGTGTATTTCTTACATTTAAATAACGCTCGCGATTTGAAATATCATCATGATCTAATAAAATTTGAGCAGTATTTCGCCCAAATTCTTGAAATTGCGACTCATAAGCCTGAACTAGACCTGTTTGCCCAACAGCGGCTGCAACTTGCAGCCCATGAACAGAATTAGGTCTTTCGATCCAGCTAAGTCTAGACATACCCTCTGCTACCGCACCAGAAGAAACAATTATAATCTCTATTCCACTTTCAAGTTGATGTACTATTTGTTTTACCCACAACGCGATAGCTTCCTTATCCAGCCCATTACCGTTAGCTGTAAGCAAGGCACTTCCAATTTTTACTACCCATCGTTTGGAGTTTTTTATGCAATCTCTATTATTTACCATACATTACTCAGCTAACTATTTTCTCTAAAAACTTTATTTTTTTGAAAAACTTTTACTTAATTTCATCATTCAACTTCATCATCAAATAACAATGATGAACCCTTAAGCATTTTTATCCTCTCTCTAGCTTCGACCTGCATTTTTGTCTGATTCTCTAATTCATGTACCGCTATATCTGAATCCTCTTGCTCAGCATTCCAGCACTTATCAAGATGATTCATTATATCCTGACACAAAGCATCGGTTCCAATAGAACTGATACCAGATATACAATATACAGGGCCAGTCCATCCTAATTTTTTTACAACTTCCATACATTTATCTTTTCTTTCGCTCGCTGATAGTAGATCAGTTTTGTTCAAGACCAACCAACGCTCTCGAGAGTAGAGTGTATGACTGAATAAATCTAGTTCATTTTCAATAACATTAATATTATTGATAGGGCAGGAACCATCAGCTGGAAGCATATCAACCAAGTGAAGCAATATACGTGTTCTAGTTAAGTGCTTCAAAAAACGAATTCCCAGTCCTGCACCATCTGCGGCTCCTTGAACTAAACCTGGTATATCTGCAATTACAAAACTCCGGTATTTTTCAGGGCTAACTACCCCTAAGTTTGGCACTAAGGTAGTAAAAGGATAATCTGCTACCTTTGGCTGAGCTGCAGATACAGACCGAATAAATGTTGATTTACCTGCATTGGGAAGTCCAAGTAAGCCGACATCAGCCAAGATTTTTAGTTCAAGCTTAAGATGACGGGATTCTCCATCACCACCTAATGAGGTTTGCCTAGGTGCGCGATTAGTACTTGATTTATAGCGTGTATTCCCCAAACCATGGAAGCCAGCCTTAGCTACTAACAAGTGGTCTCCACTTCCTGTTATATCGCCAAGTGTTTCCTGAGTAACTTCATCTATGACGGTTGTACCCACAGGGACCTTAAGGATCAAATCATTTCCACCCCTTCCTGTGCAGTTCTTTGGTTTACCTGCCTCCCCGCTTTCAGCATTAAAGTTACGCTGAAAGCGAAAATCTACTAAAGTATTAAGACTGTCATCTCCCTCCAAATAAACATTCCCGCCATCACCTCCGTCACCTCCGTCAGGACCACCTTTTTCAATAAATTTTTCACGACGAAAACTCAGGCAACCGTTTCCACCCCGACCTGCCTGTACATGAATAGTTGTTTCGTCAACAAATTTCATAAGTTCTAACCACTAATATATTTTTATCAAAAATAAAAAACCCCGCTTTCGCAGGGTTAAAATTAGATCATTGAAATGATCTCAATACTATTAAAATAATTATTAACTGAGGTTTCCAAAAGAAGCTAAAGAATATTATGCAGAAATAATATCAACATATTTGCGATTTTTTGGACCTTTCGTTGAAAATCTTACTTCCCCGGTGCTGGTTGCGAAGATTGTATGATCTCGACCAATACCTGCATTAGTACCAGCATAAAACTTTGTTCCGCGCTGTCTCACGATAATGCTTCCAGCGGAAACATTCTCACCGCCGTAGCACTTAACTCCGAGTCTTTTACTTTCTGAATCGCGTCCGTTTCTTGTACTACCACCAGCTTTCTTGTGAGCCATAACGCTCTCCTATTTTTTATCTTCAGTTTTGATTTTCGGTTTAGCTGCAGTCTTCGGTTTAGCTGCAGTCTTCGGTTTAGCTGCAGTCTTCGGTTTAGCTGCAGTCTTCGGTTTAGCTGCAGTCTTCGGTTTAGCTGCAGTCTTCGGTTTAGCTTCTGTTTTTGGCTTAGCTATAGTTTTTATTTTATCAGAACCTATACTAATAATCTTTATTTCAGTGAACCACTGACGATGACCCATTTGCTTTCTGCTATGCTTACGACGGTTAAACTTGATTATCTTTACTTTATCAGAGCGACCGTGAGTCAATATCTCTGCAGTAACTTTTACGCCAGTTACGAAAGGTGTGCCTATTTTTACCTCATCACCGTTTGTGACCATGAGCACTTCATCAAAGTCAATTTTTTCGCCAGTTGCTATATCCATTTTTTCCACGCGAAGAAATTCACCTTCTTCAACACGATGTTGCTTGCCGCCACTTTTTATAACTGCGTACATAGAGTTTTCTCCGTATTCGTAACAACCAGTTTATGCCTAAAAAACTATTTCTCTAGGCCGATTTTACGAGGTGACCGATTTTAAGATAAACCTAATTTAATCGCAAGAATAAATTTTTATAAAATATCTATATAATTGTTATAATATCCAACTTACGTAAATTGTTAGGATCGCTGGCATGTTGCCATTTCATGAAGTAGTTAAATCTGAGTTTGAAGAAGTTAATGGTATAATCGTTAATCGATTGAATTCTGAAGTTGACCTAGTTGAAAATATTGGTCAATACATCATTGACGGTGGTGGCAAACGAATGAGGCCGCTATTAGTTATCTTAAGTGCTAAAGTTTCCGGATATAAGGGATCAGATCATCTACACCTAGCAGCGATTATTGAATTTATACATACAGCTACTTTACTTCATGATGATGTTGTAGATACATCTGATCTTCGCCGTGGTAAAGCTACTGCAAATACAAAATTTGGTAATGCTCCTAGTGTGCTTGTTGGGGATTTTCTTTATTCACGAGCATTTCAAATGCTTGTTGGAGTTGGTAACTTAGACGTGATGCAAACTATTGCAGATACCACAAACGCTATATCTGAGGGAGAAGTCCAACAGCTTGCTAATGCTAGAAACTCAAACATATCTGAGGATGTATATAAAAAAGTAATATTTAAAAAAACAGCCATACTTTTCGATACAGCTGCAAAAATAGGTGCAATTATTGCCGAATCTCAAACTGGTCATATTGAATCTCTTAGTAATTACGGAAGAAATATTGGAATGGCCTTTCAGCTGATGGATGATGTTTTAGATTACAACGGTGATTCTGAAAATTTAGGGAAAAATATTGGTGATGATTTAGCTGAAGGAAAGATGACTTTGCCGCTAATTTATGCGATGAAAAACGGAAAAAATTCGCAAAAAATTGTGATTCAAGAAGCTATAAAAAATACTAATATTTGTGATCTAAAGAATATTTTAACTATTATTAGAGAAACTGGGGCTCTAGAATACAGCATGTCTTGTGCAAAAAAACACGCTATGGACGCCAAGCAGTGTTTGGTGGATCTTCCTAAAAGCATTGAAAAAATAGCAATGCTAGAGCTAGCTGAATTTTCGATTGATCGAAAATATTGAATAGTTTGAAAAAATTTAGGGGAATTCAATTTTTAAAAACCAATAGATTAGACTGCTATTTTCTATTTCTGGACTTAATAGAGTATATCAGATTAAATTCTAAATTAATTAGTGATAAATATTTAGGTAATTGAACGTAATACAAAAAAGGCTAAGCAATCAATGACAACTTTTATTCCGCAATCACAAAACTCCTATGATTATGACGAGTTAATTTCTTGTAGTAAGGGAAACCTCTTTGGTGAAGGAAACGCTCAGCTTCCTGGTCATAATATGCTGATGGTAGATAGAATAACTCATATTCATGCGACTGAAGGAAAGTACGGTAAAGGAACTATGATCGCTGAGTTAGATATAAGATCAGATTTATGGTTTTTTGGTTGCCATTTTGAAGGAGACCCTGTCATGCCGGGTTGCTTAGGTTTAGACGCTATGTGGCAGTTAACTGGTTTTTTCTTAGCATGGAAAGGTAACCAAGGAAGAGGTAGAGCTCTTGGTTCTGGTGAAGTTAAATTTGTAGGACAAATTCTTCCTTCTGCTAAACTTGTAACCTATAGAATTGACGTGTCACGAGTAGTAGAACGAAAACTCAAAATGGTTATAGCGGATGGAACTGTGTCCGTAGATGGCAGAGAAATTTATTCTGCAAAAGATCTTCGTGTTGGGTTATTTGATTCAACTGACAACTTTTAAATGTTTATATTATAATTAAGGTTAAGATATACAAATTTCTGAGAGAAATATCCGAATTATTAAATGATTCAGGGGCATAAAATGAAACGAGTGGTAATTACTGGAATGGGTATTGTTTCTTGCTTAGGTAATGATAAAGAAACTGTTACCAAGTCACTTTATGAATGCCAATCAGGTATAGCTTTCCAAGAAGAGTTCAAAGAGATGGGTTTGCGATGTAATGTTGCAGCTAAATTAGATTTAGATATAGCGGAGCATATCGATAGAAAAGTCTCCAGATTTATGGGGCCATCAGCTTCTTATGGTTATATTGCAATGGAAAAAGCAATCGCAGATGCTAGTTTGTCGGATAAACAGGTATCTAATATTAGAACAGGTCTAGTTATGGGGTCTGGTGGTGTTTCAGGGGAAATGTTTACTGAAACAATCGATGTTATGCGTGATCGAGGAATAAAGCGTGCTGGGCCCTACAGAGTTACACAGATAATGGCTAGTACTGTTTCTGCATGCCTAGCGACACCATTTAAAATAAAAGGAATAAACTACTCAATTTCATCAGCTTGCGCCACCAGTGCGCATTCTATTGGTCATGCTATGGAACTAATACAGATGGGAAAGCAAGATATGGTATTTGCTGGTGGTGCAGAAGATATGCATTGGTCAATGGCAGGTATGTTTGACGCCATGGGGGCACTTTCAAGCAAATATAATGATACACCTGAAATAGCATCCAGAGCCTATGATGCTGACAGAGACGGTTTTGTTCCAGGAGTGGGTGCAGGGTGTCTAGTGGTTGAAGAATTGGAGCATGCTATAGTTAGAGGTGCAAAAATTTATGCGGAAATAACTGGTTATGGAGCTACATCGGATGGCTTTGATATGGTTGCTCCCTCCGGTGAAGGGGCGGCTAGATCAATGAAAATGGCCATGGAAACGTCTGATAAAAAAATTGATTACATAAATACACATGGCACTAGCACGCCAGTAGGAGATCTCGCAGAATTATCAGCGATTAAAACTGTGTTTGGTGATAAAATTCCGCCAATAAGCTCAACAAAATCACTATCTGGTCACGGTCTTGGAGCGGCTGGAGTACAAGAAGCTATTTATTGTTTGCTGATGATGGAGAGTGATTTCATTTGTGCATCCGCAAATCTTGATAATCTGGATCCTGAGGCTATTGATATTCCAATCCTAGATAGTCGATTAGATAAAGCTAATTTGAAGAATGTTATGAGTAATAGTTTTGGATTTGGCGGAACCAATGCAACATTAATTTTTAAAAAATATTAATAATCATAATTTTAATAATTAACGAATATGTTTTATTTTAATCAAAAGCATCTTCAATCTCGATATAGAATTTGAACAGCAAACCTGTTAGATTATGTATTGAGTTTAATAACTTTAAAATTGGGGTAAATTATGGCTCGTGGCATAAATAAAGTAATTTTAGTAGGGAATTTAGGTAAAGACCCTGAAGGGAAATTTATGCCCAACGGAAATGCTGTTACGAATATAGCAATCGCTACCAGCGAGTCATGGAAAGATAAACAAACTGGTCAACAACAAGAAAGGACCGAGTGGCATAGAGTAGTTTTCTTTAATCGCCTTGCAGAAATAGCAACAGAATATTTAAAGAAAGGATCAAAGGTTTATATAGAAGGATCTCTGCGAACTCGCAAGTGGCAAGCACAGGATGGGCAGGATCGATATACAACTGAGATTGTGGCCAGTGAAATGCAGATGCTCGATAGTCGTGTTGGCTCTTCAGACTACAAGAGCTCAGGCGCAGACAGTGGCTTAGCAGAACCAATATCTAATACTGAAATGGCTTCGAAAGAAACCACAGCAACTCAAGGTTCTGGATCTAACGACTTTGACGATGACATCCCATTTTAGGCTAGAATCATTTTTTCATTAACTAAAATAGGTTTTTCTTCCCAAAATCTTTTCCATGCTTTCGGGACAAAATTGATCCATATCTACCTTAAAGTATGCAAGCTGTTGTTCTGCAATAATTACAACATCACATATACCTGGTACACCTGAAATATAATCTTCAGGAATTATAATATCTTCAGAGGTTAAGTGAACCGTTAATGTTTTAAAATGACGTGGTTTTTTCATTGTTGCTGCAAATATAACCCATAAAATTGTTAGGCAAGCAGTTAACCAAAATACTCCTGCATATCCAAAATAATGCGCAATGATCCCGCCGGATATGCCTCCTAAAAATGCTCCCAAAAACTGGCTAGTCGAGTAAACCCCCATTGCCGTACCCTTGGCCCCGGCGGGTGCAAGTTTACTAACTAATGAAGGTAATGTGGCCTCGAGTAGATTAAAAGCCATAAAAAAAGTAAATAAACCTAATAAAAAGATTATATGGTTATTCAAACCACTTCCAAGAAGTATCTCACCTAGTGTTAATAGAAGTATTGCGCCAATAAAAACTAACTTAATTTTTTGTTTCTTTTCAGCAATGAATATGAACGGTAGCATGCAGATAAATGAAAGGCCTAGAATAGTTAGATAAATTACCCAGTGACCTTCGCGATTAAAATTGAAGGTTTGCTCCAAAATTAAGGGTACCGAGATCCAGATAGCCATCTGAGAAAAATGTAATACTGCAATACCAAAATTTAGCCGCAAGAGTTCTCGATTTTTTAGTAGTCTAGAAAACATCTGAGGAACTGCTTGTGATTCTGGGTTATTCTTCAATACTGACGAGGTTGGGACCAAAAAGAATAATATTAATGACCCTAAAATTGATAGGACTGCAGTTAGCCAAAATAAACCTGACAGCCCCCAGAGATTAGCTAAAATTGGTCCTACAACAAGAGATACAGCGAAAGATACACCGATGCTAGCACCAATGACTGCCATAGCTTTTGTTCGACTCTGCTCAGTTGTGAGGTCTGAAAGTAAAGCCATTATAGTGCTCGCAACTGCACCAACACCCTGAAGCGCCCGTCCAGCAATTAAACCCCACATCGTTTCTGATGTAGCAGCTATTATGCTGCCTAAGAAAAAAATCAGCATTCCGATAAAAATTATTGGTTTTCTACCAAATCTATCTGATAGAAAACCCAGGGGTATTTGAAATAAACCTTGCGTTAAACCATATATTCCTAGAGCAACGCCAACAAGAATAATAGTACTTCCTGAATACTCCTTTGCATATAAAGATAAGACTGGAAGTAACATAAATAAACCAATCATTCGAAAAGCATAGAGAAACGCTAAACCGAACAGACTTTTTTTTTCCAGAGGGCTCATCAATTACTCAGTATTTTATAGGCTAAGAATACATACATTATAGTTTGCATCATCAATGGATGTAATGGTTAAAACAATAAAGCTCATCTTAATATCAATATAAATTTAACTATTGAAAAAAAATCGCATTGGTCGATTAAAATCATGTGATCTCTCTTGCTTTATCAGCATTATTTAATCATCATGGCGTGTCGAATTTTAGGCTTCCTTAAAGTATGAAAAATATCACTATTCACGGCGCAAAAACTCATAATCTAAAGTCAGTAGATCTTATTTTACCTCGAGATAAAATTATTGTAATTACCGGCTTATCGGGATCAGGTAAATCATCTTTAGCCTTCGATACTCTTTATGCAGAGGGGCAAAGACGTTATGTTGAATCTTTATCTGCTTATGCCCGTCAATTTTTATCGATGATGGAGAAACCTGATGTAGATCATATCGAAGGTTTATCCCCAGCTATATCGATTCAGCAGAAATCGACATCACATAACCCTCGCTCAACTGTAGGAACAATTACAGAAATATATGACTATTTGCGTTTACTCTATGCCCGTGCAGGCGAGCCTAAATGCCCAGAGCATGGTATACCCTTAAAAGCTCAGACTATAAGTCAGATGGTGGATCAAGTTCTTGCGCTGCCTCGTGATACAAAATTAATTCTACTAGCTCCTATTGTAAAAGATAGAAAAGGTGAGCACGCACATATCTTTCAAAATATGCGAGCGCAAGGTTTTATTCGAGCTAGAATAGATGGACTTATCGTAGATCTTGATGACGTACCTATACTAGAAAAAAATAAAAAACATACTATCGAAATTGTAATTGATCGTTTTAAAGTTAAGCCCGAAATACAACTAAGGCTTACAGAATCTTTTGAAACTGCAATCAATATATCTGAGGGTCTGGCAATAGTCAGCTCAATGGATGGATTACCAATAATTCAACCAGAGGAAGAGGACAATAATAACCCTAAAAATTCACCAGAAATTCTTTTTTCTGCTTTATTCGCATGCTCTATATGCAATTATAGTATAGACGAACTTGAACCAAGAATGTTCTCTTTTAATAGCCCCTCAGGTGCGTGTCCAGATTGTGACGGTTTAGGAGTCAAACAATTTTTCGATATAGACTTAATTGTACAATTTCCAGAATCCTCTATTGCTGAAGGAGCTATCAGAAGTTGGGATAGGAAAAATCTATTTTATTATAATATGCTTACTTCAATATCCAACCACTATGGTTTTGATATTGATACCCCATTTCAAAACCTTGAGCCAAACCACCAACAAGCAATACTTTTTGGAAGCGGCAAAGACATCATAGAGTTCAGCTATACTAATGACAAAGGTATCACCTTTTATAGAAGTCATACATTTGAAGGCATTATTCCAAATATGGAAAGGCGCTATAAAGAAACAGAATCAAATCATGCAAGAGAAGATCTTATAAAATATTTAAATATTCAAAATTGCCCTGGCTGTAATGGAGCGCGCTTAAAACAAGCAGCGAGACATGTTTTCATAGATGGGAAGTCTCTTCCTGAAATTGGTAGTTATCCTGTAGGAGATCTTGCAGATTATTACAAGAAATTACATCTAGAAGGTAGTAGAGGAGAAATTGCAGAAAAAATCTTAAAAGAAATTAGAAATCGCCTAAATTTCTTGGTAGATGTTGGTCTTAATTACTTAAACCTCAACAGAAGTGCAGAGAGCCTATCAGGAGGAGAGGCACAACGAATAAGGCTAGCTAGTCAAATTGGGGCTGGTCTTGTTGGTGTCATGTATATCCTTGATGAACCATCGATCGGTTTACACCAAAGAGATAATGAGCGCCTGCTGGCTACCCTTACTAGATTAAGAGATATTGGTAATACAGTAATTGTGGTGGAACATGATGAAGAGGCTATAAGACGAGCAGACTATATCGTAGATATCGGTCCTGGGGCAGGTATTCATGGCGGAGAAGTTGTTGCAAAAGGAAGTTATGACGATATTGTGAAGGAGAGTCGTTCTCTCACGGGAGATTACTTATCAGGCAGGAAGGAGATAGTTGTACCCAAAAAGCGCACCCTGGCAACAGATAAAAAAATTTTATTAAATGGAGCAAAAGGAAATAATCTTAAAAATGTCAATCTTGAAATACCCATAGGTCTCTTCACTTGCATTACTGGAGTATCAGGGTCTGGGAAATCAACTTTAATCAATGAGACTCTTTATCCAATTGCTGCAACTGAACTAAATAACGCTTCAACTAAAAAATCTGAAGACTATAAGTCAATACAAGGGATTGATTGCTTTGATAAGTGTGTTGATATTGACCAAAGTCCAATTGGTAGGACACCTAGATCGAATCCTGCTACTTATACAGGTATATTTACACCGATTAGAGAATTATTTGCAGGTACTCAAGAAGCTCGCTCCAGGGGTTACAAGCTAGGCAGATTTAGCTTCAACGTTAAAGGTGGGCGCTGTGAAGCATGCCAGGGAGATGGTCTGATTAAAGTTGAGATGCATTTTCTTCCAGATGTATATGTCCCATGTGATATCTGCAAAAGCAAGCGTTACAATCGTGAAACATTAGAAGTTGCATATAAAGGAAAAAATATTTCTCAAGTGTTAGATTTAACAGTAGAAGATGCTCTAGAATTTTTCAGACCCGTTCCATCTGTAGCAAAAAAATTGCAAACTTTGATTGATGTAGGGCTTTCTTACATAAAATTAGGACAAGCTGCAACAACCCTATCAGGCGGAGAAGCACAAAGGGTTAAGTTATCTAAAGAGCTGTCTAAAAGAGATACAGGAAATACGCTATATATATTAGATGAACCAACAACAGGGCTACATTTTCACGATATACAACAGTTATTAACTGTTTTACACCGATTGCGTGATCATGGAAATACAATAGTTGTTATCGAGCATAATTTAGATGTAATAAAAACAGCTGACTGGGTAGTAGATATGGGTCCAGAAGGGGGCGAAGGTGGAGGCTATATTATTGCCGCTGGCACACCAGAAGAAGTTGCAAATACTAATGGATCTCACACTGGATATTTCTTAAAAAAAATATTAATGCAAATATAACAAACTATTGTTATTGTGATCGAATATGATAATATACTGTATAAATAAACAGTAAGGTATGTATTATGATCATTCAAAATATATATAAACATGTATTTTTGGCTCGCTCAAAAATACGATTAATGCGGTATCACTTATTTAATCAAGCACAATATAACTACCCTGGAAATTATAAGCTTGGTTTTCTTTGCAAAAAGACTCATCCTGTAACACTTGGGCCAGAGCAACTCAGCAGATTTTTCACATATATTGCAAATACCGAAAATTGAAGCCCCAGCAACATGCTGGGTTCAATCTCTCATGCTTTCATTTCTTTCGCTTTTATTATTTTTTATCACAGAAATTATATTTAATAACTGACTTTATACTCACGTCTATCTCTCTGTTAATATATGCTAATTAGTTTTTTTAAACTTCGAGCCCTTGAGAGAATTTCGGTATGAAGCTATACAAAGTTGGTGGTGCTGTTCGTGATAAACTTATTAATTATCCGTTTACAGACGAAGATTGGGTGGTAGTTGGCGCAGAGCCAAAAGAGCTAATCGATAAAGGATTTATTCAGGTTGGTGTTGATTTTCCTGTATTTCTTCATCCTGAATCTAAAGATGAATACGCACTTGCTCGATCCGAAAGGAAATCTGGCGTAGGCTACAAAGGGTTTGAGTTTTTTACAGGTCCTCAGGTAACACTAGAACAAGATCTTTCTCGGAGAGATCTCACAGTAAATGCTATGGCAGAGGATTGTGATGGAAAAATTATCGATCCCTATGGAGGCCAAGACGACCTATCGAAAAAAATATTACGTCATGTATCTGGTGCCTTTGTAGAGGATCCGTTGCGAGTACTTCGTGTGGCCAGGTTTGCTGCTCGTTATCACCATCTTGGATTTAAGATCGCAGACGAAACTATGTTCTTGATGACTAACATCACAAATAGCGGAGAACTTGAATATCTAAGTCCAGAGAGGGTTTGGCTAGAAACTGAAAAAGCACTTAAAGAAAGATCACCAAGCACCTACATTGAAACACTTTATAAATGCAAAGCTCTCACAAAAATTTTTCCAGAAATTAGTAGGGTTTTTGATCTCGCTTCAGAAAAAGATAAAATTGATGGAAAATTTCATACTTTATCAATTTTGAATTACGCAGCTAAATTAGATACAGACCCCTGCACTCGGTTCGCAGTTTTATTTAGCAATATTAATTTGAGTAACCAGTCAATTCCTTTAAACATCAAATCAACCGATAAGGATATTGAAGTTATTAATAGTCTTTTTGATCGATTAAAGGTTCCTAATCGTTACCGAAATGTTGCAATAAATTTCATAAGATACAAAGATTTATATCATTGCTTAGAAAATCTAGATCCCCAAATTATTTTGGATATGCTCAAAAGTATTGGCGCCTTTAAAAAAGTAGAAAATTTAGAAAAATTTATATATTGCTGTGAGGCAGAGGCACAAATAATCCAAAAGAATAAAGGTGCTAATAAAGTTCATGGGCGAGGTGCTTTGTTAAAACAAGTATTAAGCCAAATTATGCTCATAAACAACAAAGAGTTAATTTCAGAAGGCTATTCAGGTATAAAGCTTGGGAAAGAAATAGATCTACGTCGAAAAAAAATCATAGCTGAATTATTAAGATAAAAGAGACTAGTTCAATCATCATGAAAAAAAAACGTGTAGCTATTATAACAGGCGGAGCTCGACGTATTGGTGAAGAAATTTCACGCACTTTTCATCAAAAAGGATATGATGTTGCTATCCACTACAATAAATCTAAGCAGGATGCTGAGAGACTTGCTCAAGATTTAAATGTTATTCGTGATGACTCAGCTGCAACTTTTAAGGCGGAATTAGGTAGTGTTATAGAAATTAAATCTATGGTTAAAAGTATAATTCTTTGGCGAAAAAAAATAGATGCACTTATAAATAATGCTTCGAGCTTTTTCCCCTGCTCTCTGGTTGAAGCTAGAGAAAAAGAATGGGATATATTAATCAATAGTAACCTGAAAGGTCCTTATTTTATTAGCCAAGCAATCGCTCCTAAACTTACAGAAAATGCCAGCATTATAACTATAAATGATATTTATTCTTTTATGCCTCTCGAAAATTATAGCATTTATTCTATTGCTAAGGCTGGAAATAGAATGCTTACCAAAACTTTAGCTAAAGAGCTTGCTCCCAAAATACGTGTCAACGGAATAGCTCCGGGTCTGATACTATGGCCAGATAGCACATCACAAATGGAAGAAGAGATAAGACAAAAAATTATGAAGAGTATACCGCTACAACGTAGTGGATCAGTACAAGATATTGCCAAAACAGCTTTATTTCTAGCTACATCAGCAAGCTATATTACTGGACAAACTATTGTTGTAGACGGTGGTAGCTCAATATGAATAGGGGTGCTAATTCATTTTTTCTTTAGCTTTTCACGCTCTATAATGATACCAACATCGTCAGCAGCATCTAATGCTGCTGCTTTTCCTACACGCAAACGCACCCAGTGTATATCGAATTCATTAAGGATTATTTCTGCAATTTTTTCAGCCATTGTTTCAAGTAAAAAAAATTCACTACTTTGTAAAAAACCTTCTAAGCGCTTTGCAATTAAACTGTAATCGACGGCAAACCGAATATCATCAGATTTTGCTGCTTCAAGATTATCTGTGGCAATTTCCATGTCTATACTAACCATTTGGGGAATCTGTCTCTCCCAATCATAAACACCAATAATTGTCTTTATCTTTAAATTTTTGATATAAATTATATCTGTCATATCTTACCCCTCACCTAAAGATTGAAGTTTATCTATTGGCCAACGAGGCTTAATATTTAATTCAAGGGTATCATGCTGTCCAACCAAAAGGCGCTGGCATCCAGCAAAAGCTATCATGGCTCCGTTGTCAGTACAAAATTCATGTCGTGCAAAAAATACTTTCCCATCAACCTCACTCAGGGATTCTGCGAGTGTTTCCCGAAGTCGAACATTTGCAGAAACACCGCCAGCAATAACTAATCTTTGTAACCCAGTTTTTTTTAGTGCCCGAATACATTTTATTTTTAATGTATCCACTACTGCATCCTCAAAAGCATAAGCTATATCAGCCATTGTTTGATCATCAGGCAAAATATTATCCATGCGATGACTAATAATAGTGTTTAGAGTAAAAGTTTTTAGTCCTGAAAAACTAAAATCTAATCCTGATCGGTTTATCATTGGTCTTGGGAACTTGAATCTTCCAGCAACACCTTTCTTTGCAAGCTCAGCAATTGCTGGTCCTCCCGGATAATCAAGATCGAGCATTTTGGCCGCTTTGTCAAAAGCTTCACCAGCCGCATCGTCAAGAGACTCGCCAAGAATGTGGTAAACCCCCACATTCTTTACCTCCACAAGTTGTGTATGGCCACCAGAAACTAAAAGAGCAACAAATGGGAACTCAGGGTATGTATCCTCTAACATTGGGGCCAATAGGTGACCTTCCATGTGATGGATACCTATTGCAGGAACTTTCCAGGCATATGCTAAAGAGCGACCAACACATGCTCCAACCATAAGAGCTCCTATCAAACCAGGACCTGTTGTGTATGCTAGTCCATCTATTTCTTTTGGTGACGTATTGGCATCCAATAAAACTTTCTTTATTAAAGGTAAAATTTTTGTAACATGGTCTCTTGAGGCAAGTTCTGGAACTACTCCACCATATTCTGCGTGAACTTCCACCTGACTATACAGATCATGCGCTAATAATCCCTGTTTATCATCATAGATGGCTATGCCGGTCTCATCACAAGACGTTTCGATACCTAATATGCGCATTTTTTATAACTCAATTTGTCTATCTTATTATTCGACAGGCTAAAGGTAAGCACAATACAATAGTTATTCATGATATTAACCTAGTTATTGCTCTTTTTCGTTTTTTTTCTTTAAAAACTATTGCGCATATTTTTTAGGTGTCTTACAAAAGTTTTGCAACTCTGACGGTATATGTTTAGAATAGCCACGATTATTTTATGGTGCTTAAAGTGAATAAATTTTAACTTTAAAGCAATTGAATATTACTTAACAGGAAAGTTTATGCCATTTGTTCGTATTAAAGAAAATGAGCCTTTTGATGTTGCTCTCAGACGCTTCAAGCGTTCATGCGAAAAAGCTGGAGTGTTAGCAGATGTCCGCAGCAAAGAATTCTATGAAAAACCAACGTGGGAACGTAAAAGAAAAGCGGCAGCCGCTGTCAAACGACATGCTAAAAAGAACTCTCGAGATAACCGCAAATTTGTTCGCATGTATTAAATTTAGAACTATCTTTATCATTTAAGCGCCGCAATGTCGGCGCTTTTTTGCATTTGGGGGATTAGATGATGAGCAAAGAACTAAAGATAAGAATCGTTAAAGAGATGAAAAAAGCTATGCGTGCTAGAAATAAAGAGAGATTAGGCACAATTAGGCTTATCCTTTCTGAACTAAAACGTATTGAAGTCGATGAGCGAATTGAATTAGAGGATAATCGTGTTTTAGTGGTACTCGATAAAATGGTTAAACAGCGAAGAGATTCTGTAGAACAATATACAAATGCAAACCGACAGGAACTTGCAGATATAGAAATTAATGAAATAAAAGTCGTACAAGAGTTTTTACCCGAGGCATTAAGTGATTCGGAGATTTTAGTAATTGTTTTAGAGGCTATTAAATCAATAAAAGCTTCATCCATGAAAGATATGGGGGCAGTAATGAGTGCAATTAAACCTAAAATACAGGGGCGAGCTGATATTGGTAAAGTTAGCAAAGTAATCAAGGATAAACTAATCTAAAAGTATAAAATTGTTTCTCAGAAGTAAAAAGCTTATGGTTACACTATGTCATTAAAAAAATTTCCATAAAATTTTATATTGCCAAAATAGAGTGGAGAAAGCATCTTTATGCCAGGCAGAATTCCACAAAATTTCATCAATGATGTTCTGGATCGATTAGATATTATCGATGTAATAGGTAGTCGGATAGAGTTACGTAAATCTGGCAAAAACTATTCTGCATGCTGCCCCTTTCATGACGAAAAAACTCCCTCCTTTAGTGTTAGTCCAGATAAGCAGTTCTATTACTGTTTTGGATGTGGAGCTGGAGGAAATGCTGTTGGTTTCGTGCTTGATTTTGATAAAACCACATTCCCAGAAACTATCGAAAATCTAGCAAAACGTGTTGGGCTAGAGATGCCTGCTGAATCCGTCAGTAATGACTCTGAGGGGAATTATAAAAAATTACTTTTTCCTGTTATTAAAGATGCTGACTCTTTTTACCGTCGAAGTCTCAGAGATCCAACGAATGCAAAAAAGGCTATTGAATACCTAAAATCTAGAGGCCTAAATGGAGAAACTGCTCGTAATTTCGGAATCGGTTTTGCTTCTCCCGGTTGGGAAAACTTACTTCAAGATCTAGGAAAAAATGAAGAAAAAGTAGAGCAACTTAAAATTGTAGGGCTTCTTATTGATCGAAATGAAGAAGGTAAGCTTTATGATCGTTTTCGAAATAGAATTATGTTTCCTATTAGAGACGTTCGTGGGAGGACTATCGGTTTTGGTGGTCGAGTACTAAGTGACGAAAAGCCAAAATACCTAAACTCACCTGAAACACCACTCTTCCATAAAGGGCGAGAACTCTACGGTCTTTATGAGGCTAATAGACATTTTCGTAATATTGAAAATCTAATAGTTGTAGAAGGCTATATGGATGTTGCAGTACTTGCGCAAAATGGTGTTCATAATGCTGTCGCTACTCTCGGTACAGCAGTTACTATTGAGCACCTAAATAAGATATTCCGCTATACATCTGAGGTTATTTTTTGCTTTGATGGAGATGAAGCTGGTAGAAAAGCTGCCTATCGAGCCTTAGATACATCACTTCCTGTAATAGTGGATGGAAGGTCAGCAAAATTCATGTTTCTTCCTGAAGGTGAAGATCCAGATACAATAATCCGAAAAATTGGCGCAAAAAAATTTCTTGAGTTAGTTGCGAACGCAACGCCTTTATCAGAGTTTATTTTTGAGTCGCTTTCTGCTGAATATGACCATAACTCTGTAGACGGAAAGGCAAAACTTAGTAAACTTGTGATACCTTTGATAAATAAAATGCCCGGTGGAGTATTTAAAACTCTAATGATTAGAGCCTTATCTAAGAGAACTGATTTAGAAGAAAGTGAACTTAAAAGTCTTGTAGAATCAGAAAATAATAATCAACCTACCTATACTCCAAATGTATACTTTGATGAGGGCTCAAAACAGCCAATAGACCATCACCTGGATCATAGCAGACTAAGAAATATATCTGCTCGGCAAATCAAAACTCATTCTAATACAAAAAAGTATGTAAAAATGCCTGCTATTTATACACTAATTGCTCTATTGGCTAATCAACCAGAGTTAGAAAAGTACTTGCCTGAAAATGAAAAGTTAATGGAATTGAAAATTGATGGATTTAGTATGCTGGACAACTTAACAAAAATTATTCGAAAAAACCCTGATTATACTTTAAATCATATCATAGGTAGCATGCGGAGCATCAATGACATAAAACAAGCGGATTATTTCACTAAAATTATTGCCACAGATATATTTCGCCCGCTAACAAACAGTAGTAGGGACAACGAGAAAGAATTTAAAGAAATATTAACTAGACTTCTAAGAGACTCACTCAATGAAATGGAGCCTTTAGCTCTATTTGATTACCTCGACTCAAAAGAAAATATTGATGATAACGCCTTAAAAAGCCTCAATAGAGCATGGTTCAAGCTTACTTCAGACCAAAAAAATGAAGAAATGAGGTCTCTTTTTAACCGAATTACTTCGAAGCCAAGGGCTTAATTGAGCTAAAAATTAACTTATTTTATCTTCTTGCATAGGACAAGATGAATTTATTTCAGTATAATAATATTAAAAATTATTCCCACCTAACCTTAGTCATAGCAGATCATATATGAGCGGTAGCGCAAAACAACAATCACGTATAAAGGATTTAATAACCAAAGGAAGAGAGCAAGGTTACCTGACTTATGCTGAGGTAAATGATCACTTACCTGAAGATATATCTGACCCTGATCAAGTTGAAGATATTATTCAAAATTTGACTGATATGGGTATAAGTGTATTTGAAAATGCTCCTGATGCAGAAGATCTTTTAAGTACTACAGATATAACCACGGATGAGGTTGCTGCTGCAGAGGCTGCTGCTGCACTTGCTGCTGTAGAAACTGAACAGCATCGCACCACCGATCCTGTGCGTATGTATATGCGAGAAATGGGTACTGTTGAACTACTTACCCGCGAAGGCGAAATAGAAATTGCAAAACGAATTGAAGAAGGAACTCGTGAGCTGATGTCTTCAATAGCCGAATGGCCAGATATAGTTGATTATATCATTGAAGAATATGATTTAATCGAAACAGATGAGAGGAAGCTTGCAGATATTCTTATTGGTTATCTTAACCCAATGGCACACGTGCCTTCAGCTCTAGCTCAAGCAGAGGCAGCAAAAAAAGAAGATGAAGAAAATAATTTAGACGCTGTAGTTGAGGGTGACGAGGAAGAGGAAGAGGAGGATACTGGATTAGATCCAGTAGAAGCAAAAGAACGTTTTGACTTACTTCGAAAACTAAACAAGAGCGCTAAAAAAGCCATAGAAAAAAATGGACGTGATCATAAATTAACCAGAAAAGCTATAAAAGAACTTAGTGGTCACTTTAAGTATCTAAAACTAGCTCCACGTAAATTTGAACCCCTTATTGCTATTGTTCGAGAAACACTTTCAATAATTAGATCATCAGAGAGACAAATTACGAGTATGGTTGTTCGACAAGCAGGAATGCCCCGTGCGGACTTTATAAGAAGTTTTCCAGGAAATGAAACTAATGAGAATTGGACTGAAGAAATTTGTCAACAAGGTCACCCATGTGCAGAAAAACTCAAAGAACATGAAATCGAAATAAAAAGAGCTCAACGAAGATTGGGTCGTATCTCTGAAAAAAATGATCTATCTATCACTCAGGTTAAAGATATTAATCGACGTATGTCTATTGGCGAAGCCAAAGCACGAAGAGCTAAAAAAGAAATGGTTGAGGCAAATCTACGTTTAGTTATATCTATTGCAAAGAAATATACCAATAGAGGACTTCAGTTTCTTGATCTAATACAAGAGGGTAATATTGGGTTAATGAAAGCAGTCGATAAATTTGAATACAGACGGGGATATAAATTTTCAACCTACGCTACTTGGTGGATTCGCCAAGCTATCACTCGATCTATTGCTGATCAAGCGCGTACTATCAGAATTCCTGTACATATGATTGAAACGATCAACAAACTTAACCGTATCTCAAGACAAATGCTTCAAGAAGTTGGCAGAGAGCCAACACCTGAAGAATTAGGTGAGCGTATGGAAATGCCCGAAGATAAAATACGTAAGGTGCTTAAGATCGCCAAGGAACCCATTTCAATGGAAACACCGATAGGCGACGATGACGATTCCCATTTGGGTGATTTTATTGAAGATATTAATATTTTGTCGCCTGTAGATTTTGCGACTAATGATAGCCTAACTGATGCAACTAGAGATGTGTTGAACGGCTTAACTATGAGAGAAGCAAAAGTACTTCGTATGCGATTTGGTATTGATATGAATACAGACCATACACTAGAAGAAGTTGGGAAACAGTTTGATGTGACACGCGAAAGAATTCGTCAAATTGAAGCTAAAGCTCTTCGCAAACTCCGTCATCCAAGTCGTTCTGATCATTTACGTAGTTTTCTCGATGAATAGAGAAATGCAAACATTTTAAGGGCCCATAGCTCAGCTGGTTAGAGCAGTCGACTCATAATCGATTGGTCCCAGGTTCAAGTCCTGGTGGGCCCACCAATTTTCTTATTTGATTAAATCAGTTATATGTAACTTCTTTACACTTCTAATTCACTAATTATTAGTTAGATGCACAAGAGGTTACAGTTAATAGCTATAATAGTAATGGTAACAACTGATATATTACTCATGCCCCACAAATACAGGCTATCCAGGAGTATTTACGGGTAATTAGGGTAGGCTAAATCAACTTCAGATTTGTTGAGCATTACTTAACCTTTATTGCTCTTGGTTATTATTTCTAAGAACTAGCTACCTACATTACCTATATAGCTGTCAGCCATTGATTACATAGCTTGTAGAGAGGTTATAGGTGCACTCAAAAAACCTAGGAAGAGACATCCGATAGCTCTGATTATGGGGGCTTTTATGGCTAGGAACGGTTTTCTCTCGGAGGTTTTAGTAATTTAACAATCCACCATATTATTTACTAACTTTTGGTTTTGTTGAAAACGCAATCTTGTTTAGCATAGCTTTTCGAGCAGCCTCCATGATATCAATAATAGACTGATGACGAGCATTTGCATCAGCACTTATAATGACTTGTGTATCCGGTTTACCTTTAGCAATTTCGGCTAAAATATTTGCCATACTTTCAATATTAGCGGAGCTTACAGGTTCGTCATCGATTGTATAGTTGCCTTCTTCAGTAATTGTAACTCTTATAGGTAGCGTTTCTTCATTAACCTGATTTGTTTCGGCGACAGGTAGATTAATTTTAATTTCACCTAACTTTGCAAACGTCGTAGTTACCATCAGAAATATGATAACCACTAATAAAACATCTATTAACGGTATAAAATTTAGCTCAATATCATCACTGCGACCTCTTCTTTTTAAGCGCATGATTACTTACCTCCAGTATTGCAAAGGGTAATGATTCGTTGTGCGCTCTTTTCCATGATATGAATTTGATTATCTATTTTTGCACGAAATACTTTATGAGCAATCAAAGCTGGGATTGCAACAACAATACCACCACCAGTGTTATATAACGCAACAGAAATTCCGCGTGCAAACTGTTCCACATCCTGGCCATCACTGGTAAAAGAACTAAACAATTCCACCATTCCCACAATCGTTCCAAACAACCCCAATAAAGGCGCAACTGTTGCAATCATTGCTAACAGATAAAGATATTTTTCTAATTGATGGCTGATAGAATCGCCTGTTTTCACGATGGCATCATTAAGAATTTCTGTTGATTCACTGTAATTCTCAATTACAGTGGCAAACATAAAACCAGACAAAGAGCTTTTACTAAGCGACGCTAATGCCTGTTTATCTAAAGGACAATCTTGTATTTGAAGTTCTATATTATCTAAAAGGTTTTCTGGAATAACTATGCTATCCCGAAGAGCAACTGATCGCTCTATAATAATCGCAAAAGTTACCATGGAAGTGAAAATTAATGGCCATATCGGCCAACCTGCATCTTGAATTACTTCCCACATGTTTTTTCTCCTAATAAAGTTAAAGCAACGTAAATTTAATTGGCACTAAAATTGTGAATGTTCTTCCATTCAATATACTTGGGGGTGCTGGAAAAGGTATAGCTCTATCTATCATACTTAAACCCTCTTGATCTAAAATTCTAAATCCACTTGATTTTCTCAGGATTTTTGAAATTAGTTTACCCTGCCCTGTCAACTTAACTTGTAAAACAACTTCTCCTTGCCATCCTCTACTTTGGGCAATTCTCGGGAATTTTTTGTACTTTGCAATATGGATGGCCAATTCACGACTAAAGTCATCAAGTGCTATTAAGCCAGCATTTCTTGAGTCATCTTCTCCTATTTCAGGCACCTCAGCTGGTTCTGGAGCTGACACTGAGGATTCTTGCTCTTGTCGTGCTTGTTCAGGTTCAGTGGGAGTTATTTCTTTCTTTACAGGCACACTGTTCTCTTCTGGTACTTCTGATTCGATTTCCTCTATAACTTCTGATTCAGGCTTTTCAGATGATTGTTCTTCTGCAGGAGGAATAGGCTCTGGAATATTTTTTGACAACAAAACAGCCTCAAAGTCTAAAGATTCTTTGCTTTTTTCCGCTTCATCAAATTTTATAATCAAAAGATCAGTAATGAGTACGCCATGAATTAGTATCGATAAAACCAGCGCATCTTTAATATCAAATCGGCTTAAGTATTGTTTTAGTTTTGCTAGCATATATGATTATCAATAATTAACTGGATTATCGTTGTTGAATAATCAACAACTAAATTAAATTAGTCTGAAGTTTCATCTTCATCATCGTTTGTGTCATTACTGTCAATATCAGATCCCACAGAAAATCTTTTATCTTTAACAGAACCGTTTTGCATTTTAGAACTATCTTTTTTCGAGGACTTATCGCCTTTTGAGTCAGAAGAAAAAATGACGTTATCAAAACCCTCTTCGCTAAAACTTGAGCGCACTTCACCAATAAGTACATCACCTGTATATTCTAAATTCATCACTTTAACTGGGCTAGATGATTTAACACGACTAATTTGACCACCAAGCACCCCTGCCCCACTAATTTTTGATGCATTGGAAATCGCTTTGGCAAAACCCCCTTTCTTACCGCCTAAATTCAGTTGTGGGGCCTTTGGCGGTGGTCCTGATTCAAAGGCATTTTGACTAAGTGCCCCACTATATGCAATTGACTCAGAGGAAATAGATCCTGCACCGTTAGTTATAGATCCTTGAGGAATACTGAGCTGGCTAATATTAATATTATTATTAATAATGCCTCTGGGGAACAGCATAGTTATATTATCCTCAGATAGACTTGCTAAAGGTCTCAAAGCATTATAAAAAGCTTTATCCTCTCCATTTTCATCAAGTCCTTTATAGATGTTCCCTCTGCCATCATTTTGACATGCAACTATAGCTCCTCCACTTACCCAACATGCTCCCTTAGCAGCCAAAGAGAGGCTATGAGTTGGAGTTGAAAATTCGTCATCAAAAGAATACTTTTCTACGGACTCTTTATAAATTACTTGGCCAAGCTCGGTATCTGCATAGAGAATAGATCGACCAATAAAGCTAATCGTTGGATCGACGGACATCAATGATACGCTCTTTTTAAGTACACCGTTAATCGTAGTGCCGTTATTACCAATTTGGACATGACCTGTATAAGTTTGATTTAGATAGGTTGTAATATCATCCCGAATGAAAATTTCATTTCCTGTAATTGCTATATTACCGATTTGGTTATTAGCGTATAAGGAATCAGTGAGGTAATTCATATTGCCATAATAGACAGCCCTATTTTCATTTAACAAAGAGACTATTGCATTCCCTGTTATTTCTGTTGCTTTTGCACCAATTTCGCCATTGAGTACCACCCAACCTTGACCCGCATTTACAGTGAGATTATAGCTACCTGTATTATAGCCTGTAATAGAGCTTAGTTGGATGTTTTGCCCGTTACTGGTAAGGATAGTATCACCCTTAATAGTCATTAAGCCGCCATAAAATTGCCCCCATTCTGCTTGAGTATATGTTACACGGCCATTTTCTATAAGCTCAGGATTTTCAATTATTGAAGCTTGATAGTCATTTTCTCTAGCAAGAAGTACGGGGTCATCCTTAGAGAACTGATTTGTAGCATCGCTAGTAGTGATTGATCCAGCAATGATGCTTGCACCATTAACTTCAACTGAAGCAAAACCAGAACTGTTGGTTATCGATGAGCCACTATCAATATTCAAGCTACCAGCAGTTAGTCTTTGATTAACTAGGTTAAATGGGGTGTTGATGAGAGTTAGGCCACCTGTAAAGTTATAATCTCTTACAGTTTTCTCAACTACGTTAAAAGTAGATAGATTAGACAAGACTAAGGTATCGGGAAGGTTAACTTGTCCGTTACTTGCTCTCAACTCAATACTGTTATTAGTTACATATTTAATTGCAACAATACCTGAGCCACCATTGCCCCCTTCATTATTGCCCTGGTAATGTGAGCCACCACCACCGCCACCGCCAGTGTTGGCACCACCGTGCCCACCTGGTCTATTGGCATGTCGGTTGGTACCCCCGCCGCCGCCAGGGGAGCCGTTATTTAGGCCAGCGCCACCGGTTGTAACGCCAACAGCACCACCACCACCACCACCGATACCACCATTACCACCATTATATGAGTAGCTTGAGCCACCACCACCACCGCCCCAGTAATAACAAGTTCCAAGAATACAATTTTGTACCCCAGGTCCACCTGTGGCAGAACCATGTGAACGCCCAGTAGATCCCGGCCCGCCAGCTCCGCCACCACCGCCAGCGACATGGCTGCCAGCACCTGATGCGCCCGCATAACCTTGACCCGCTGTGCCCGCTCCATTTCTTCCGCTGTACTGTGCTTGATACCCAGAAGCTCCTCCACCAGAGCCGCCACTTCCAGCCTGCCCTTGAAGCGTGTGGCTCCATGGACCTGTACCCCCGTAGCCGCCTCCGATGGCTGTCAATGTGCCTGACGCTGTGGCTAATGTAGAATGGCCTCCTTGGGTCGCATTGATTCGGTATTGATGACCACCATTTTCACCATTGGTATTAGGGCGTACTGAGCCGATACCGCCGGCTCCGACGGCTATTTGGTATGCACCCCCGGGGTTAAATGTTACATTTTGAGCGATGACGCCACCGCCACCGCCACCGCCACCCATGTCTTTACCGCCGCCGCCGCCGCCAGCAACCAATAAAACCTCTGCTGAAGAAGAAGCAGCTGTCCAACTATATAGGTTGGATCCACTATTATAAACGAGCCCAACCCCAAGTGCTTCCGTAGCATTACTCAGGGCGTTAAACGATTCTCCATTAAATAAATATGCGCCATTACCTAATAAGGCCATAGTGGCACTACCGACTGCAGTAATGTTTCCGCCAACACTTATATTCCCATTAAAGCTTTGCAGGGACCGACTGCCAGTTATACTGATATTTGATGAAAATGAAAGGTCACCCGACGTACTAATATTTCCAGCAATGTAAGCGGGTCCTGTAACCTGCAACGAGGTTAATGTAGATGCTGCTTCATCAGTTCCAACTGCGCCCATGAAGTAAGAAGTAGCCGTTCCAGTATTGGTGGTGAGCTGGAATATTCCATTTATAGTTGAATCAAATGTGATATTACTATTCATAGCTGTCAAATCCAGGCCGCCGAGTAAAGTAAGTGCTCCAAACTGTTGGGTGCCATTGGTGTTAAGCGTGGTAAGTTTTGTCGAAGTTACACCCAAACTACTGAAATTATTTATATTACTAATATCAGCATTCAGCGACGTCATTGCTGAACCAGAATTCAGTGATAAACTAAATCCCCCACCAGCCACTGTACCTACATTTCCGAATGTAATCGCACTGTTACTTGAGCTAATCGAAGTATCACCACTTAACGTAACAGGCCCCTGTATATCTACAGATCCAGTCATATTAATGGTGCCTCCGAGAGTAAAACTGGTGGCAACACTCGGAACTGCTTCAGTTCCTACTGTGGCTACTGGCAATGTTAAAGTTGATGCACTGCTACCAATACCGTTAATCTCGCTATTGGCATTCATATACAAGTCATAAAGCGTTAAATCAGCGCTGTCGAGTTGTAACTTACCACCGGAAAGAGACAATGTGTTGAGACTAGAACCAAGTGTACCTGCGTTTGTTCTTAATAAAACTTCACCGTTATAAACATCTGCTTGATTAACCGTTAAGGAACCAGCGCTAATGACGGTTGATCCACTAAAAGTATTGGCGGCAGTCAACGATAAATCACCATCACCTAACTTAGTTAAGTTGGTGGCTGCCCCGCTAATTACTCCATCAATAGAGCTATCTTTAGCTAGGTTTAGAGATAATCCTGATAAGCCATCAAACCCGTCAGCAGTAACGCTATCTGCGATAATACTTAAGCTTCGAGGAGTTGCACTACTTATGATATCACCGTTGATCACAACTGGGGATCGACTACTATTGATAGTCGTATCTTGATTAATAGTTACGGGACCATTTAAGGTGACACCACCTAATGCACCTCCTCCTCCAGCTCCAGCTCCAGCCAGATTGAAGAAATAACCTTGACCATTTGATGCTTGGCTGGATCCACTCATAAAAGGCGGGCGGCTATTATCAGGGTTATACCAATACATTCTTAGATAATCACCGCCGCCGCCCTCCATAAACACTGTATATAAAGGATATAATTCACCCGCAACTAAATTTCTTGAGCCATTCCTCCAGCTACAACAACCTGTTTGGGCAACAACTAAACCAGTTTTGTTGTAACTCGCAACACTTTCTACGTAACTTTGATAATCGGATAAGCTTTGCCCGGCAGTTCCGAGATATAAATAATTCTGATCATCGCCATACATATAAAATCTGTGTGTACCGGTTTGTTGAGGCATAAAGTAACCTGTAATGCGATAAGTGTACGTCTCATCACAATTACCACTTCGGCATATATCTATTCCGTTATGTATTTGACCCTGCTGATTACCCGGAGCGCCGACTATTTCCGTGGATCTCACTACCTGTTGAGATCTTCCGATCAATCTCCTTACATCATTCGCATGATTGCCATCAAACTTTTCAAATAATAGTCCATCAGAAAGCCCCATGATAGAGATATTATTTAATATAATGCCTGCCTGTGCTGTAACAGTTAAACCTGAAAGATTAGTATTGCCACCCACTG
>Ga0181597_10000175_pt1 | contig 66327 bp, 51 predicted proteins | sample 041ome_5_FD_148647 | JGI IMG/M metagenome (GOLD analysis project Ga0181597, IMG submission 148647) | Coastal salt marsh microbial communities from the Groves Creek Marsh, Skidaway Island, Georgia - 041403US metaG (spades assembly) | ecosystem: Environmental > Aquatic > Marine > Intertidal zone... | reverse complement strand
AATCAACTTGCTCAAGAGTATCGAAGAGTATCGAAGAGTATCGAAGAGTATCGAAGAGTATCGAAGAGTATCGAAGAGTATCGAAGAGTATCGAAGAGTATCGAAGAGTATCAGTCAAGAGTATCCAACAGTATCGGGCAAGAATCTCCAAGAGTATCGCCAAGTGTGTCCCCATAAATTGGAAATCTTGACACCTTGAAACGGCGGTTCAGCGTTTGGAAAATTCTCGGTCCAACAAGAGGCGACCCACAGCAGACGTCGATTATGACTTTCGCTGCGGCAGGACGCGATCGGAAATTCAATTCTCTTCGTGAAACCGGTCGTCGAACACGTTAGACTTTATTGATACGATGCATCCTTGATGAATTTCTCTAGCGTTGAGCGGGATTCATCACCCAAACAGAAATCGGACCTGATCGATGTCCAGTTTCCTGCCTAATCAAACTCCTCTTAGTCGGCGTTCGCTCATTCAAGCCGGCGCATTGGGAGGTCTTGGTTTGACACTCCCCGGTTTGCTGTCTGCTGATCAGATTGGTGCCACCAACAAATCGTGCATCTTCATTGTATTGAGCGGTGGGTTGAGCCACATCGACACGCTCGACCCGAAACCGCATGCTCCTCGGGAAACTCGTGGTCCTTACGATCAGATTGCTACCGCGTTACCGGGAGTGCAATTCACAGAAATGATGCCCCGGCTGGCGACCATTGCGGATCGATTCAGTCTCGTGCGTTCGATGAGTCACACCGATACCGTGCATGTCACGGCGGCACACACCATGCTGACCGGTCAACCTAACGGCACGACGGCCGATGATTCTCCCTTCATCGGGTCGCTGATTTCCCGTTTTCAGCCCTCGTCGGTCAATATGCCTTCGTATGTCTGGCTGCACAATATGAAAACGGGGACCAATAAAGTTCCCCGTTACAACAACGGCTTGCACAAGATCGGCTTTGAACACGCCCCTTTGCGCATCGGTCATGAACTCGACAATCCGGCTTCCTCAAAATTCAAAGTGGAACACTTCAATCCACCGGAGGGAGTGAACGGCCAGAGATTGCAGCAACGATTTGAACTATTAAATTCATTGGAAGAGCAGAATCGTCCGACCCAATGGACCGATCTGCACGAACGCGCCCGCGATCTTGTCACCGGGTCTCGTGCGCGGAAAGCATTCGACTTAACGCAAGAACCTGATGCAGTTCGTGATCGTTACGGAAGAAACCCGTTGGGGCAGTATTTGTTGATGGCTCGTCGATTGATTGAAGCGGGAGTCCGTCTTGTTTCTCTCACCGCCTGGCCGGGACTTGCACCGGGTGAAACTGAGCCGACCGTCACCCAGGTTTGGGACATGCACGACAGTTATTACAGCGGGAATGAAAATATGTATGGCAATGGACCGTACGGCATGCGCTGGTCGGCACCGCGACTCGATCAGGGCCTCACCGCGCTCATTACTGATTTGGAAGAACGTGGTTTGTTGGAAACGACGTTTGTGCCCGTTGTGGGAGAGTTCGGTCGGAGTCCCAAATTTGAAGGGGAAGGGCGGGGACGCGGTCATTGGCCGAATGCCTACACCGGTCTGTTTGCCGGTGGTGGCGTCAAACGTGGCTTCGTTTATGGTGCCTCCGACAAGATTGGCGGTGAAGTGGCTTCGGGCCGTCCGGTCTCTCACGCCGACATTGGGGCGACGATCTTCCAAGCCCTCGATATCCCGCTGGAACAGCGTTACGGCGCGGACGGGTTCTCTTTTCGAGTCAGCAATGGAACGCCACTTGACGATTTATTCACCTGAGAATGACTTGACCACTTCGTGACCCATCTGGAAAGCTCACCATGAAAACTTATTTTGCCGGGATGTTTTTAACCACGGGAGTATTGGCTGTTCTGGGAATGAACGTCTCTTCGCAACACGAAGTGAAACTCCCCGGAGCTCGTTCAGAGAAACTGGCCTCTCAGTTCGAAACGCTCCAAGCCGCGGTCGACGCGCTTCCGAAAGAGGGTGGCGTCGTCCGATTGCCGGCCGGGAAATTTGAAATCAGTGAGCCGCTGGTGATTCGAGGCGAGGATATCACCATTGAGGGAACCGGTACCGCAACTCATATCGTCAATACCAATACAGAGGGACAACCCGCAATTTTTTTATCGCACCCCGATGTCAAAAATGCCAGGACTGACAAACACAACCTGTGGCGGATTCGATTGGCCAATTTTCGCATCACAGGTAACGAAAAAAGCGGCAGTGGAATTCTTGCTCGACGCATTAACGAAATTCACATCGATGCAGTCACGATCAGTGAAAACGGCGGAGATGGCATCACGCTCGATCATTGTTACGAAGATCCCCGCGTTTCCGATTGTCTGATCACCTACAACAAACAGGTCGGACTCAACATCCTCGGCTGTCATGACATCATCGTGTCCGCCAATCAATTCGAAGAGAATAACGATGCCTTGCATTGCATCGATGGATTTAATCTGACGATGTCCGGCAATAATCTGGACGATCACTTACAACATGGCGTTGTGATCGAGAACACTTACGGCAGTGTCATCGCGGCAAATATGATCGAAGAGTGCCAGAGATCGGCCATTATTCTTGATCGAAATTGTTACGGAATCACCGTGAGCGCCAATGTGATTGCCCACAATGGGGGAGGAGTCGATCTTCGTGATGCGCACGGCTGTGCCATCTCGGCCAATACGTTCACGTTGATGAAAACAGACGCCGTTCGCATCGGCCCCGACAGCGGTAGCATCACTGTTGCCGCCAATCACTTCAGTAATAGCGATATTGGTGATGGTCAGGTTCGCCGAGGGACGAATGATTTAGCGGCAGCCGGTCTGGTCCTCGAAGGAACCAATCACATTGGAATCTCGGGGAATGGTTTTTCGGGACTGCAATCACCGGCGATTGAATTGCGCGGTGAACCTTCGACAGACATCCTGCTGGACGGCAACGTCTTTACGAACGTCTCCAGCCAACATACTGATCTAGCCAATCCCGTCTTGGGAGAAGTGATTCACACGCCGAAAGAGTGATCCTGATGGAACATTCCACTCGCTACCGTTTCCGTTCGACTTCAATCGTCATTTGACCTAACAGTCGAAGCATCGGCAGGAATGAAGTGATGGGAGCGGGAGAGCTTTCGTCCAATGCACTCTCGCCGATCTTCAAGTGTCCAGGACCGATACCACCTTTCGCGAGAGTGGCATCGAGTGGGAACCAGCGATCTTTCAGCCACACTTCTGTCCACATGTGACCGGCGAAGCCGTTAAAATGATCGGAGTAAACAAAGCCGACTGCAATGCGTGAGGGAAGCTTTTCTGCCCGCAACATCGCCGCCAGTAACATGGCGTGTTCGGTGCAATCTCCTTCTCGCTTTTCGGCGACTTCGGCCGCAGACGCCAATGCGGTCGAGAAGTTTTTATTACGGACGGTTTCGTGGACCGTTTTTTCCATATTGATGGCAACGCGGTTGGGGTCACTGATTCCCGCCGATGCTCGTCGTGCGAGTTGAACGATGCGGAAGTCATCCGATTGTAGAAACTCGGTCGGTTGCAAATATTTCTCGTCCAGTTTTCGTGAAACCACAGTGCGAGCGGGAAGTTCGAGTTTTTTGACTGTCAGTAGTATCGTGCGGTCATCCACTTTCTCGATGGATTGCGCGGGCCCTGAGACGAAATACTCGGCGGGGTTGTCGGATTCGAGAGTGATTCGATACGTGACCTCTCGCAGTCGATGCGGGTCTCGAATTCCTCCGACTCGGACGACAGTCTTCATGGCCAGATCAAGTTCGTCACCCGCCAGTTCCTGCAAAGCTTCTGTTTCAGAAACCTGGTAGGTGTAGAGTGTTTTTCCAAAGAAGTCGGATTCCGATTTGACCCAGCGACCACGGTCATCGAGATAACCTCTCATTTTTAGAGTAGGGATTGCCGAGTTCACCACATTCACTTTGTAGACGAGTTGACGCTCACCGGCGAACATTTCTGTTTGACGCTGTTGATCGACTCGAAATTTCAGATTGCTGACTTTGGAGAGTTCGGGGAGCCAGGTATTGAATGATTTTGAAAACCCTTCTTTCAAGGTTTCATCGCGGAACATTCGCTCTTGCCAAAGTGGAGATTTCAAATCGGGCGGTAAGGTGATCGTTTTCTCGCTGATGCGACCGTTAACATTCAACTTGAGTTCGAGTTCATTCCCGCGAACGGTTCCCCAAGAGAGAGTCGGTTTGTTGGGCGGGTTTCTGATTTCAAATCGAAACGACCGCAATGTGCCGTCGAGTGTTTCTTCGGTTTGTAGTTCGGTTTCCAGTTCAATCTTTTGACCGAAGCGTTGGAACTTCATTTGGGAAGATTGTTTGAGTTTGAGGATCTCGCCTTCCTGACGAGTTTCGAGGCTGGCATAGCCGATTCGTTGTTTGTCCAGCATCATCACTTGCCATTCCGTTTTCACAGACTCCTGTGCGGTCACAAAACCGGCGGAGAACAGGAGAAAAAGGAATGTGCAGCTACTATGCAGGGTTGTTCGTGATGAACATCGAGAGAACATGTTGTTCCTTCTGGAGTGGTTCGGGAGAGTGGATTTACTCGCCATCTTAACGAATCCCTACAATCACTACAGTCCCACTTTGTGAGCTAAAGAAATCGGGAGTTTCCGAGAATTCCCGATTCGTGATTTGCTCGGCGCACGGACGAAATGATGCTGAAAAGAGCAAATCGTTGAGCATCGTAGAAAACCGTATTACCCGACAATATCGGAGAACTCACCCAAATCGTACCAGCTTCTCTCTCTCACCCGGCCAGACCTTACAAACCGCTTTTATCGGGGAAAATCCCACTTGTATGGAAGGGGAATCGAACGCCGCGGGATTGATGTGCTAGGTTATGGTGATGTCGATGAGCGACGTTGGAAGCAAGGTTTATCAGATAAGATACCGGTTGCAAGCAGCAACCTTACACACATTCACGATCGGCGAGGAAGGGAGCTAACCGAAAGTGTCAGGATTGCCCAGCAATGAGTTTCCTCAAGAAAATTCTCAAAAGCACGAACCACACAGAGCAGCCTCAAAAAAAGGCGGGAGGCTTCGCCTCTCTCTCCCAGGACGAGATTGACGCTCATCTGGGGATCGACCGTTATGGCGATTTCCAGTTGACCGATGCCGTACGTCCTTCTTATGAACTCGATGTTGTCCCTAAAGCGGGTTACCGCTGGGATGAATACAACGACAAAGCATCGGGCGTTAAAATCCCGGTACTGATTGCTTCGGCGTCCAAGCCCGATCTGTTCGATTTATTCCTCGATCTTGTACGGCCTCTCGGTGATGAAGTCGATTTGGTTTTAGAAACCAGTCACGCTTCGATGGGAGACGAGCATCGTGATCGTCATCGCGAACACATCGAATTGCCAATTTTGATGAGCACCCTGTACGACTACGAAGAAATGCTGACCAATGATGGCTGTGCCGGGATTGCTTTGTTGAATCCTCGCAAGCCAATGGAAGTACAACTCGACGAACACAAGTTACTCGTGATGTATGGTCGCGATCTCGAACGGATGGAAGCCATCCTGATGAATCACGGACTCGACCGAGATGATGACATGAAATTCATCACCGAAGCCGAACACGTTCACTCCTCAACTGAGGAGTTCCAGGAACAGTTCGAGAATCTCTGTTATTCACTGGCCCTCGATGACAGATGAACCCGGAACACCTTGATTGACTCTCTGAGTTGTTTTGAAGCGAGGTCTCACTTTTCTGTGAGATCTCGCTTTTTTCATGGCCGAATGCTTAGGAAATTAACTCGCGCAACTCGGCGAGATAGCCGGGAATTTCTTCTCGGGGTTCGGCTTTTTCTTCGTATTCGAGAACGACGAATCCTTGGTATTTGGCCTTCTTGAGAATCGACACGATTCGAGGGAAATCAGCGGGTTCTGCTTGGCCATTCGGCTTGATGACCACTTTGATCTGTGCGTTGATCGCCAAAGGAGCGATCTTCTCCAGGTCACGATAAGGATCGTCCGTCTGGAAGTTGCCGCTGTCAAAATTGATTCCAAACCACGGAGACGGTTTGATCTGGTCGATGATCGAGAACATTTGCTCGGGAGTGGACGTGATCCCGCCGTGATTTTCGAGGGCCAGTTTCACACGTTTCTGACCCGCGTAAGCAAGAGCTTTGTTCATCGTGTCGGCACAGCGTTCGATGGCGGCTTCTTCGCTGTCTCCCTTGGGAACTTTCCCGGCGAAGACACGAATGACGGGGGCTCCGATGGCCGCGGCGTGATCAATCCACAGTTTGGCACGATTCAGCTCGAATTCGAGTTTTTCTCCTGCGGGCACACAAAAATCATTTCCGATGGCAGTTCCCGAGATCTCCAAACCCCGTTTTTGCGTATGTGATTTGAGTGCAGAGAGATATTCGGGCGTGACCTTTTGAGGGAAATAGTAGCCGGTCAGTTCGGTCCCCTCGACACTCTGTTCGCCGCAGTAATCGACAAAATCCATGAGTGTCATCGAGGTGTCGGGTTTTGGTTTGCCTCGCCAACTGTTGGGGAGATACCGATTGAAGGAATAGGCGGCCAGTGACAATTTCATGCCGGAGTGAGACGTGGCTGTGCAATCCTCCAAAGCGAGCAGCGAATTCGGGATTGTCAGGGCTGCGGCTGCCAGTGCTGAAGTTTTTAGAAAGTCACGGCGGGAATCATTCAACGAGGTCATCTATTCGCTCCGAAGTTATTTTGTGAGGCGGCATTCATTTCAGTAGAATCTGTTCATTCCCCAAACGCCAGAGAGAAATTTCATGTCCACTGCTAACTCCACCGATCAGGAACTCCCTGCAAACTGGGAAGATCTCGCCGAAGAGGCAGAGCCGGTCGAGTCGTCGGAGGACGATGAGCTGGTTTGCCCCAGATGTTTCACACCGTTTGAGTCGAGTGGGCATTCGAGTGAACCGATTAGTCATATGTGCCTGAATTGCGGTGGGCCGATTTCGGGAGTTGCCCTGTGGGATCCGATTTCGCGAATTTGGGGAGAGGGTTTTGGCTACCGTCAAATTACGCGAGTCGGCTCGGAGCCCAAGCTGGCGCACGTGATTGGGGTGTGGGTGATTTTTGCACCGACGCTGACCTTGGGAAGCATGAGTATCCTCTCAACTTTTGGACTATCAAACAGGTTTCACAATGATTTCGGAGCCCCTCTTGGGAGGAGTCGGGACTTTTCTGCATTTATTGCTCTCCGTTATGTGGGCTGCTATTCCACTTGCGATTATCCGTCGCGTGACAATTAACTATCAACGAGTGCAACGAGAAGCAGCAGAAAAAGAATCGCCAGTCTGACCATTTTCGCGATTCCTGCCTCGTCATTCGGGTGACTGACGGTAGAATGTCTGCTCTATGTCGCCTTCCTCGATTGTCGAGGTCCGTCAACTGGCGGACCTCATCCCGCTGATGCAGCAGTCGAAGGGCTTCTCTGATCTCGCAGCCGCACTCCGGAAGGAACAGTCGGTCGCGATAGCAGGAGCCTGGGGGTCTGCGCGCGCACTGATTTTGGACACGATTCAGCGGGAGTTGGATCGGCCTATTCTTGTCATTGCAGCTCGACAACCAGAACTTGAAGAGCTCGAGTACGACTTTGCAGATTGGCGAGAAGAAGCTCCTCTGGTGTTCCCGGCGTGGCAAACATTGCCGAGAGAACACAGTATCTCTGACCCGATTTTCGGGGCTCGACTACGCACGCTGTCCCAGATTCATTCTGACAAACCTTCTTCTCTCGTGTTGGCAACAATCTCGGCGTTATTACAGCCGGTCCCGACCAAAGATGCGTTGGAGACATCGGAGCGAACTCTCACCGTCGGTGAAGAGATCGACCTTGATGAACTACTGAACTGGTTGATTGATCGTAAATTTGAGCGAGTCAACCTGGTCGAGTCGCCGGGAGAGTTTCGCATTCATGGCGGCATCGTGGATATCTTTCCACCAGATGCACTTGATCCGATTCGTTTAGAGTTATTCGGCGATGAAATTGATTCACTGAGGTCGTTTGATGCCGAGACTCAACGAACTCTCGAAACATTCGATTCCGTGAAACTGTCGGTGGTGAATCCGGTGGAGTTTACGGGGGAAGAGACCGGTGCCAATGTCGGAGAAACACTTCTTGAAAGTCTGCCCAGCGACTATTTGATCGCACTTTCCGAGCCGATGGATTTACAACAGGAAGGTCGCGACTATCTCAATCGACTCGATAATCCACGCGGACTCTATACCACGGAAACGGTACTGAAGTCGTGCATTGCCCGGCCTTACCTGGGTCTCTCTGCACTCGGTGCCGAGACAGGAAAAGATCTTGCCTCGTTGAAGATGCATGTGGAATCGGTCGAACGTCTCACCGGACCCAAACATCAAGTTCTGAACGAACTCTCGGCATTATTGGCCCAAGATGAATCGGTTTTAATTGCCTGCCATAATCCGGGTGAGCAGGAACGGCTGGGTGAATTATTGCAGGAAGTTGAGGGACTTTCCGGGCGTGTGCATCTTTGTCTGGGAAGAGTGCAAAAAGGGTTTCGGCTGGTTGACCGAAAATTGTTGGTGATCGGCGATCACGAATTGTTCGGACGGTCGGACGTACAACGAACTCCCCGTCGGCGTCGAAAAAATGCCCAGTCCCGCGCCATTGATAATTTTCTCGATCTGCAGGAAGGGGATCACGTCGTTCATTTGTCTCATGGAGTCGGTCGATTTCGTGGGATGAAAATGATCGAAAAGGATGAGCAGCCGGAAGAGCATTTGGCGATTGAGTTTGCCGACAAAATCCTGATTTATGTGCCAGTCTCGTTGATTCACCTGGTGCAGAAGTATGTGGGAGCAAAGAAGTCGTTACCGCGTCTTTCGAAGCTCGGCAGTTTGACTTGGAAAAAGAAAAAGGAGAAAGCCTCTCAAGCTGTTGCCGACATGGCGAGTGACATGATTCGTCTTCAAGCATCGCGAGAATCGCGACCGGGAATTGCGTGTCCTCCCGATTCTCATTGGCAAAAGGAGTTTGAAGCGTCGTTTCCGTACAACGAAACCGATGATCAAATTCAAGCCATTGAAGAAACCAAAAATGACATGGAACAGTCTCAACCCATGGATCGACTGATCTGCGGTGATGTCGGATTTGGCAAAACAGAAGTGGCAATTCGGGCGGCGTTCAAAGCCATTGATGCCGGGCGTCAAGCGGCGATTCTTGTCCCGACAACGGTTCTTGCCGAGCAACACTATCGCACATTTTGCGAACGGATGGCCGAGTATCCAATCGAAATTGAAGTGTTATCGCGGTTTCGCACCAGAAAGGAACAAAAGAAAATTCTGGAACGGATGGAAACGGGGGCCGTCGATTTGGTTGTCGGCACACATCGCTTGATCTCGCAAGATGTGAAGTTTCAGGATTTGGGAATCTTGGTTATCGATGAAGAGCAGCGTTTTGGAGTGGAAGCAAAAGAACGATTAAAACAACTGCGTTTGGAAGTCGATGTATTGACACTTTCGGCCACGCCGATCCCTCGAACATTGCACTTGTCGTTGCTCGGGATTCGGGACATTTCCAATCTTGTCACTGCTCCGCAGGAACGGATTGCCGTACAGACAAATATCTGTCGGTGGGACGATCAATTGATTCGTAACGCCATTGTGCGAGAGTTAAATCGCGGAGGGCAAGCGTACTTTGTCCATAATCGTGTTTACAACATCACGACAATCAAAGACAGGCTTGCGAGCCTTGTTCCCGAAGCCAAGTTTGCGATTGTGCACGGTCAAATGAGCGAATCGGAACTCGAAACCGGCATGTTCGATTTTCTCTCTGGTCGAGCCGATGTGTTGGTGGCCACCACGATTATCGAAAGCGGATTGGACATTCCCAACGCCAATACGATGTTCATCAATCAGGCTCAAAATTACGGCCTGTCTGACCTGCATCAACTCCGTGGGCGAGTGGGTCGCTCTCGTCACAAAGCGTATTGTTACTTGATGCTCGATGAGAACAAAGCACCGTCGCCGATCGCGACGAAACGACTGAAAGCGATCGAAGAATACAGCGAATTGGGGGCCGGGTTCAAAATTTCGATGCGCGATTTGGAGATCCGCGGAGCGGGAAACATTCTCGGGACAGAGCAAAGCGGTCACATTTCGGCAGTGGGGTACGAGTTGTACTGTCAATTGCTGGAAAATGCGGTCCGCAAGATGAAAAACCAACCTCTGCGACATTTGCTACATGTCTCTATCGATCTTCCCATCACTGGGTATCTTCCCGAGGATTATGTCACGACGGGTCGTCAGAAAATTGAGATGTACCGAAAGTTGTCACTGGTGAACGACTACGGTGAGTTGGGAGAGATTCAGGAAGAACTGCGGGATCGTTTCGGACCTCTGCCACCCGAAGTAGAGACATTGCTGCAACTCAAGGCTCTGCAACTGGATGCGCGTCAGTGGGAGATCGAAAATATTCATCTGGAAGATGATCGGTTTGTAGTTTTTACATACCGGGACAAAAAGAAAATTGCCCAGCTTTCTCATCTTGTCGGAAAGGATTTTCGAATTGTGGATGATCGGCAAGCCTATTTGCTGCTGCGATGCGAGACCGAAAATCATGAGGAACTGCTAAACCGGCTGAAATCGGTGTTGCAGACATCTGCGGGATTGTCCTAAGATTCGGCTCCTTTCCCGATGGACTCGATCGCAGTCCTTCCGACACGCCTCATTATTGACCGTAAAAAACGGACCTACCTGAAAGTCACCACGGATGGTGTTCAAACTTCACAGGACCAATCGAACACTCATGCTACTCATTCTTTTGGGAGTGATGTTGGCCGGATGTCAGTTGCGTAAACCGAAAGATGCCATTCCGGTTGTCGGTCCTCCGCCTCCGCGGTACAGCCTTAACAACGATGCACCTTCTTCCCTGCCATTGACGGGTTTGGCCGACGAAGAGCCGGAATTAGCCGGTGATCATCAGTTTGTCAGCGCCAACTTGAATACAGGTCGCGAAAAATTCAATGACTCCAAAATCGTAGCCTATGTGAACGGTCAATCGATCTTGGCTTCGGAAATTCTGGAGCCCTATACCGATAAACTGAAAGAGCTGCAAAGTCAGGTACCACCCGCACAGTTTCAGGAATTGCGTCGAGGATTAATCGAACGCGATTTGCCGATACAAATCGACAATTTACTGTTGATTCAGGGTTTCAAATCGACCTTGAAAAAACCACAACAGGATACTTTGGACAAAGCGATTTCGACTCTCTTCAATGATGAGATTGAAAAACTTAAAAACCAGTTTCAGGTGAATACCGATTACGAACTGGAACTGGAACTTCAAAAGAAAAGTTCTTCACTCGCGGCTCTCGAACGAGCTTTTGGAAATCGGGTGATGGCGGCAGAGTTTCTGAAATCCAAAGCGGGTTCACCTCCTCAGCCATCTCGTCAAGACTTGTTAGCCGAATACAACAAACGTAAGCAGGATGATTTCTTCCGACCGGCCAAAGTTCGGTGGCAACAGATTCTGATCTCTTACGGCGAAAACGGCGGTAAACAGGGAGCCATCCAAAAACTGACAAAAGCTGCCGGCGATCTTCGTCGTGGAGTCGATTTCTCTGAAATTGCGAAAACCTATTCTGATGGACCTGGTGCCAATAAGGGTGGCTACTGGGACTGGATGCCACGTGGCAGCCTGGCCGATCAAGCGTTGGAAGAAGCATTGTTCACGATGCCAGTCGGACAAATCAGTGATGTTTTTGTCAGCGAGACGGGCGTCCAAATCGTTCGTGTTCTGGAGCGAGAACGAGATCATTACATTGCATTTGAAGACGTTCAAGAAGCCATCAAAGATGATCTACGAAAACAGTTTCAGGAATCGGCCACTGATCGCGTCATGAAAGAGCTTCGTGATCAATCTGTGATTCAAACAATCTTTGACGAAACTCCCGAGTCGGCACCGGCATTGACGGCAGCTCCACAACGCCAAGAAACACCGCGTCAATCAGCACCGCGCCAAGCGCCACAGTATCAAACATCACAGCAGCAATCTCCTGTGTCTCGAGTTTCCTTCGGAGAAGAAACCAACTCACAACCAGATCCAACTCAATCGCTGATCAGCGATTCCCCTTTGTTTGACGATGAACCAATTTGGGCACAGCCGGAAGCCGATAGTTTCCAGCCGCTCAATGAAGGCAATCCGTTCGAGTAAAATCGGCAGTTCTTGCCGACCAAAGACAAAAACTACAATCCGAAAAAAACTCCTGAAAAAAATCGAATCCTCCCCTTGACCCACATTGGGGGATTCAATATTTACCTCACACAAGTCATATCCCCTGATCGATTCCGATCACATGACGACAGTTTGTCAGATGAATCTTAAAACCATTCAAACGACAACGAACACATCACACCTGTCGGCAATCCTGCCGAAAAATCCACTTTTTGAAATTTGAACTACAACCGACAGTCGCACGACGTCGCTTGACTGGAACCCCGAGAGTTCTCTCCCGGCAGACCTCATCAAGACCGCCGGTCGAATGTCACAGAGTTTTTTTAACCAAGACACTCTCTGGTCTGAATTGGAGGACAGTACGTTGGGCAAAGCATATGGAATGATCGCCTGTACCACGCTGATTGCTGCGGGGTTGTGGATCACCAATATCGGTGACTCCCCCTCACAAGCAATCGCTGGTGTTGAGACCGCGGGGACCTCTCCGTCTCTCTCGACAAACCGTTCGGTCACGGGACATGCTCCTGTTACCGGTTACTCATCGATTGCAACTCGACCTGCAACCGAACGACCGATTGTTCGTGCACAATCACCCGATCAGGGTGGTAACCAATTTGGTGGCACGGATGGACCGGTTCCCTTTGACACCCCCAACAAAAGAAGTGCCATTCAACTTCTGAAGTCGGCTCGCAAGGAATTGCAATCCGGTCGCTTCGACATTGCCCGTCAAAAGGCAAAGGAAGCTCAGCAGTTGAATGCCAAGTACGCCGTATTTGAGGACAATCCTCAACTCGTTCTGAGTGAAATCGAACGACGCAGCGGCGGACTGACATTTGCTCCTCAGCAAAATACGCCTCCACAGAATACCGTGGTCAACGCTCAGGGACAGTCGTTCCCCGGCGATACCACCGGAATTCGTCAAACGAGTGCCAACACGACTCCCGCCGCTTCCGGTAGCCTGAAAGATCAGGCTCTGGGATTGTTGCGTGAAGCGCGTGCTGACATGAGTGCCGGTCGTTTGGCAGCCGCTCGTGAGAAAGCGTTGAAAGCACAAGGGTTCGATATCACATACGGTTTGTTTGATGACAACCCAGAACTTCTTCTGGAAGACCTGACACGTTTGGCGGCCACTCAACCGGCTGCGACTCCGTCCGGTTCCTCTGAAAAACAGATCGCTCAAGGACTCGTCAAGCAAGCTCGTCAGTCATTACTGGCTGGTCAGTATGACGAAGCCTATCAAAAAGCGTCAGCCGCACAGCAACTCAATGTTGCTTACACACTGTTGGAAGATCACCCTGAAACGGTTCTGCAAGACTTGCAAATCGCGATGGCCGGTGATTCAACAGCACCCACTGCAAACATTGCAGGTGCTGCCAAGCCGGTTAGTCAACCCGTTGCATCCAATACGGGAGAAGCAGGTCGCGCTCGCGAACTGGTTTCTCAAGCTCGAACCGCTCTGAAATCAGGACGCATCGACGAAGCCTGGGCGAAAGCCTCGGCAGCAAGTCAGATGAATGTCGCTTTCGAGCTCTTCGAAGACACACCACAACAGGTGATGTCTGAGATCGAGAGAATGCAATCGCCGGCTACGCCCAACAAGCCGAACATTGCACAAGCTTCTGCTTTAGCACCTCCTACCTCTTCTAATATGACAACCGCCAATCAGGCCACCCAACTCGTTCGCGAGGCACGGTTGGCTCTGCGTGCGGGACAATTTGAAACTGCCAAGCAGAAAGCTCTGATGGCTGATCAACTGAATGCCACTTACGAACCGGTCGATGACCGCCCTGAATTGGTACTTCGCGATCTTGCCGATATGACGAGGAATCCGTTTGGTGGACCAGTGAATCCGGCTGCTTATCAACCGACTGCCGGGACATCGCAACCCTCAACGCCTTCCGCGATGACGGCTGCCAATGTGTCACCGGTTTATCCAGCTTCGATGACTGCCGACCAGATGTTTGAAGCCGGATTGTCGCAAATGACAAATGGCAACATGCCTGCTGCTCGCGACGCCTTCCTGACGGCTTATCGCCAACAGGAACAACTCGATCCACGTCGTCGTCAACAACTTCAGGACTTCCTGAGAGAGCTGGCACCGAGTGGAAAACAGGATGTGCAGTTGACGGCTGGAAACAGTTACGATTCTGCGGCTCCTGGGCAACTCGATCTTGTCGAACAACAACGTGCCATTGCCTATGATCGCCTGCGATCAGACGTGATGAACTCGATCTTCAAAGCAGAACGTCTGCGAGAAAAAGATCCAGAACAGGCACTGACGGTTCTTGACCAGGCATTGGCCAGTGTCGAGAACTCGACTGTTGGCGACGAAGCTTCCAAGAACTTGATTAACAGCATCCGCCGTACGCAAACTTCGGTCAACTCTTACAAAGAGCAACAAGCTCCTTTGTTGGATTTGAAGCGACGTAACGCCGAGAACCTTTCGATTGTCGAATCACGCATTGAAACGCAGATTCGTGTCGAACAGGAACTCGCCAGCTTGGTCGATGAGTTCAACACTTTGATGGACCAACGACGATACGCGGAAGCCGAAGTCATCGCGAAGCAAGCTGTGGAACTCGATCGCGAGAACCCGGTGACGGAAGTGATGAAATGGAAGTCGAAATTCGCACGTCGAATCGCTTTCAACGACAACTTGAAAGAACGCAAAGAGCAGAACTTCATCGATGTTCTCAACGATGTCGAACTCTCTGCTCTGAATCCGGTACACTCCGACCCGATCGCCTATATGGACGCACAAGATTGGAGAGAACTGAGTGATCGCCGACTACAATTTGGTGGTCCCGATAATAAAGTTCGTACGGATGTAGAAAAGAAAATCGAGCAATCGTTGTCTCGACAGATTTCACTGCACTTCGACAACGCTCCCATGACAGAAGTCATGAAGCACATCGCTAATCTGATGGGCATCACGGTCTATGTTGATGGGCCAGCTTTGTCAGAAGTCGGTATTGAAGCCAGTACACCAGTTTCGATTGATGTCGATGGCATCATGCTGAAATCTGCCTTGAACCTGATCCTCAACCCAATCGAACTCGGTTACAATATCGAGGATGAAGTGTTGAAGATTACCAACAAACTTCGTCAGCAAGGAAAACTGATCACTCGATCTTATCCTGTGGCTGACCTGATTGTTCCTTTGAGTAACTTCCAACCAAATGTGGGCATGATGGGACCATACATTCCAGACTTGACCAGTGGAGGAAGTGGAGGAACCGTTGTGAATCCTGGTGCAGGAAGTGGCTTCGATCTGGGAATGGTCCCAGGGATGATGCAAATTCCTGATAACGGAACCTTCGGTCAAGGAGCGACCCCCTTTGGTGGAGCCTCCACAACGGGTGGAACCAATCAACGAACCACCACAGTGAACTTCAATGAACTGAGTGACTTGATCACAACCACAGTCGAGCCCGAAACCTGGACCGAATTGAACGGTAACGGCTCATTGATGTCGAATGAATCGACGTTGTCTCTGGTGATTCGCCAGACACAACAGGTTCACGATGAAGTAGCCGACTTGCTGGAACAGTTGCGTCGTCTGCAAGACTTGCAGGTGACCATCGAAGTCCGATTCATCACGGTTGCCGACGAATTCTTCGAACGTATTGGTGTCGACTTCGACTTCAATATTCAAGACAACGTCAATAATGATGATGCGGGTGCTCCTCCCTTTGGTTCTCCTGGGGTTCCTGACGATGATGATGCGACCGGCAACGGTTTTACTCCTCAAAATAACGCATTGCCAAATCTCGATAGCTGGAAACCATCGATTGTCGGTTTGACAGATGGAAGCCAGAACTTCAGCGACGATTTGGATATTGGATTCCGCCAAGGATCGTTCGATCTGGGTGTTCCTGAGTTTGTGAATACCGACCTCTCTGCAGGGGCCTCGATGGGATTCGCGATTCTCAGTGATATTGAAGCTTTCTTCTTTATCAATGCAGCACAGGGCGATTCACGATCGAACATTATGTTCGCTCCTAAGGTCACTCTGTTCAATGGTCAGTCAGCCTTCGTGGGTGACTTCGCGATACGACCGTTTGTGACCGGATTCCGTCCAATCGTGGGTGTTGGTTCGGTCGGTTTCGAGCCCATCATCTCACAGATTCCGGAAGGAGTCTTCATGGGGGTTGCCGCAGTGATCTCTGCCGATCGTCGTTATGTTCGCCTCTCTGTCGCACCAAACTTCACCGCAATTACCGATGTTCAACAGTTCTCGGTCCCCGGTGGATCGGTCGGTAACCTTGGTGGAGTGAACGTGGGAGCTAACAACGGTGGTGGAGCTAACAACGGTGGAGCCGCCGACGATGCTGATGCCGGTAACAACACGTTAACCATTCAACAGCCTATTACCGCGGTCGTCACAGTCCAAACAACTGTGAGTGTGCCGGATGGTGGTACGGTCTTGCTGGGTGGTGTGAAAACACTTTCAGAAGGACGCAACATGGCCGGTGTGCCAATCCTGAACAAGATGCCTTACTTAAGTCGCTTGTTCAAGAACACTGGTGTGGGTCGTCGAGCTGAAAGTCGGATGCTGATGGTAACACCACGCATCATTATCCAGGAAGAAGAGGAAATGCTCCTCGGTATTCCTCAATCTTAAGATTCTCCTCCTTTCGGAGTCTCTGGGTCCGGGCCGTCACGTTTTGCGGGAATCGTGGCGGCCCTTTTTTGCGCGCAGTCTTTGAAATATCTGAAACGATGATCTATTCCGATTCAGACGAAAGCAGTGCAGCAGCTCCCTGTTCTTTCAGCAACTCTGCCAACTTTTCTCCCAACGCACTTCCCAGCGTTAAATCACCAGTGACTTCTGCTTCCACACGTTGGCTCCCATCAAGACTAAGAACGACACCACTCAAGGTGAGTTCGTCGCCTTCCACTGTGCTGTAAGCTCCTAACGGTGCATGACACCCGGCTCGTAATGTGGAAAGCAAGGCTCTTTCGGCAAGTACACACAGATGACTCGTCGGATCGTTCAGAAAGTTTAATGCGGTCAATGCGTTTTCGTCATCGTTGCGACATTCCAGGCCCAACGCACCTTGCGAAACAGCAGGATACATCTGGGGAGGAGACATTCGCAGCGAAATACGCTCTTGCAACCCCAGACGTTTCAGGCCCGCTTCGGCAAGAATGATGGCGTCATATTCTCCGTCATCCACTTTCCGTAAACGTGTTTCTACATTGCCTCGAATTTCCGTCAATTTCAGATCGGGACGCACGTTTAATAATTGTGCTTGTCGACGAGGAGAACCGGTGCCGACTTTCGCACCTTGGGGGAGATCTTCGAGAGTTTTGAACTCACAATTTTCGGCAAAAACGAGTGCATCGTAGACCGATTCTCGATTCGGAACAGACGCCAGTGAAAGTTGATCGTGTGCGGCGGTCGGTAAATCTTTCAGACTGTGGACGGCAATGTCGGCTCGACCGTCAAGAAGAGCTGTTTGCACTTCACTGGTGAATACACCCAAGCCTCCAAATTGACGCAATGGTTCGGAACGATCTCGATCCCCTTGTGTCGAGATCTCGACCAATTCCACTTTTGTATCGGGACTCGCTTCACGCAACAGAGCGGCAACATGGTTCGCCTGCCATAATGCCAACCGACTTGCTCGTGTCGCAATTCGTAGAGTTGATTCGCTCACGATGATTCCTCAGCAGTCTCCTCGACATCAGACGAGTCTTGGGATGGCTGGTTGTCTTGCTCAAGTTTTTCCTGGACAGCAGCAGTGATCGAACCAGAAGAATCTCTTTGTTGTGGAGGCACCAGGACGCCACAAGAGAGGCAATATTGGAAGGCTTGATCAATCGTCAGATCCAGCTCGATGCATTCACTCTTGGGTACCATAATCGTAAACCCTGTCATTGGCATGGGTGAAGTCGGCATGAGTAACGCGAGCAGAGGTTCGTTGAGCTGTTCGGAAACTTCTCGCATCCCTTCTCCCGTGACAAACCCCAGCGACCAGATTCCTTCTCGCGGGTATTGAACGGCGACCACTTGGTTGTAAGAGACGGTTCGTTCGGTGAAAAAGAAATCGGTCACCTGTTTGACAGAAGAATAAACATTGCTGATCACGGGAACTTTCCCCAATACCCGATTCTCCACACCACTCACCATCCATTGCCCCAATTGCACGGTCACCACCCGACCAATGAAATACAACAAGAAGACAGTGATGATCACGGCCACTGCCGAGAGGTGGAACACACTCTGGAAATATCGCGTGGTCACCAATTCCATGTAGATGCCGATCGAAGTCGCCGGCATATCGGCAGCCGGAATGTTCGAAGCCACTTCCTTGTAGTCGTTATAGGGAACAGCGCGCGAACCCATCGGAACATAAATCATCTCTTTTTCTGCCAGAACCCATTCGGTTTTGACATCGACCGAGAGTCGAGAATCTCCTTGTTGTTGGGCAGTTTCCTGAAGTTGTTTTTCGAGACGCTTTTTGAACTCAGGAGTGATCCGATAATTGGTCTGACAATATTCGAGCGGTGGAAGTCGTTCCCAGGGAGTGAGAGTTTCGACCTTCACGGAATTTTCAATGAATTGAGCGAACCCGTAGCGGACAGCTGTACTTGTTGGCTGGATAATGTATTGGTTAATCGCACCAAATATCCAGATCAAAATGACCACGGTCAGGATTGGAGGAAGCGCTATTGCCAATCCTCGCAGGAGGATACGAGTGGGGTGTGATCTCTTTGGGATAGGATTGGGCGTGGGCTCTGATGATTTTTTCGGCATTGATACAGTCGGTTGTTTGAGTGACTCAAATCGAGCGGGTTCTTCCAGTATAGGTCCGCCTCGTGCCTAGCCAAGTCCGCGAGCCAAAACAGCCACGAATATCTCGTCTGCCCCTGCTTTTTTCAGTTCTCGTCCACACGCATCGGCTGTGGAACCGGTCGTCAGCACGTCATCGACCAGCAACACTCGACGTGCTCGAATCAGCCGAGGAGACGTGATTCCGAAAGCATTTTTCACATTCTGCCGTCGATGGCTGGGCAGAAGTCGTGCCTGATCGCTAGTGTGTTGTTTTTTTGAAACGAGATGTCTCAAGAATGGTTTTTTCAGCTTTCGGCTCAATCGTTCGCCGAGTTCCGCAGAAGTGTTGTAGGCTCCCGATATTCGTTTCCGCCAATGTTGCGGGACGCATGTCACGCAGTCCACATCCCAATCCTCAAACAATTTCTGATATCGCTCGAATAACAAATCACAAAATTGCAGCGTCAGATGATGAGCGTAAACTTTTTTGCATTGCAGGCAGACCGACTTCAGCTCTCCTTGATAGTTCCCCAAACTGACCGCTTCCTGAAACGAGAAACGATCATTTCGACAATGAACGCATTTCGGAGTCTGTGGCGCAAAGGGTCCGAGCTTTGCTCCGCAACTGGGGCAACCGCGATCCTCTTTCAGATCGAGTTTCTGAAAACAGTCATCGCAAAGGTGTTGGTGTTCCGGGGATTGACGATCAAGGCTACAGTGACACAAACCACACGACGGTGGATACACCAAGTCGAGTGCGGAGTTGGCAAACTGTTTGAGATATTTGGTTGGCATCCTTGGACTCGTCAATTCTGCTACTCAGCCGCAACGAGTGACGCCAACACTTTGCGCGTTCCCGAAAATGTGCGGCGTCCGTGCATCACCAGATAATTATCGACCAACGCCACGTCGCCCGATTGCCAGGGGACGTCGAACGTGATTTCTTCGGCCAGGTCGGCCGCTTTCAAAACCGCCTCTTTATCGAGCGGCGTGCCGTCACCCAAAGTGATGGCCTTGGACGGATCGTTGCGACTGTCCTTCCAGCCTTTGAAGGCGGCAATCAATTGGTTGTAGAACGTCTTGCGACCATCGGGCAACACTCGGACGGCTGGCAAGACCGGTGTGGTTGCTTTGAGACATCCATCCTCCAACCATTCCCATGTGTAACCAAGTTCCAATAGTCGCGACTCGGCCTCTTCTTTCGTTTCTGCACGAAAGGTACTTTGCCAACTACGTCCCATACCGGAATTGGGATCGTTCTCGGCGGGCATGATATTGGTATAAAGCAGTCCTTTTTCTTCACACGCTTTGGCGAACTCAGGAATCTCAGCTTCCATCTTCTGGAACAGAATATCGGATCGACAGAGCGGCGTGGCTCCCCCCGATTCGGCCGCTTGTTCACAGTAGAAAAATAATTTGCTGGGGTAAATCGGTGTTTGTGCCATTTCGTGATGCAGATAAATGGTCACTTCGGGCGGCGCTTCATTGGCCGTGAAAACTCGCTCGGTCCGATTCACCCGGACGGCGTTCGAAAGTGAATCCTCGTAGCGGAAATTGTCAAACTCGAACGCTTTGATGAAGGCATCAAAATCCTGATCGCCAGTGAGAGGGAAATCCCGAAACAGAATCGTTCCGGCTTGCGTCAGTTGTTGTTCGAGATCGGCTTTGTTGGCTCGAATCCATGCCGTCGTCTGTTCGAGTGTGACATCGGCCGTTTGGCAGGCCAGAACAACTGGAAACGGACCATCATCGTATTGTTGTTGGCTCGTCACAGAAATGGGTTGAACGTTGATTGACATAAGAATGTCCTTGAGATCATTGGGTGAAATATGTTGTCGATGATTCTGTATTCGGTGTACTCTCACCGCCCATCTTCGCCCACCCATGCCGAGAAGTACAGACAGATCATCTCATAATTTTTCTGTTCACATTTCCGCCTGTCCTCTAATACCATCAATAAACTTATAACGATTCTACAAGAATTCAGACGCTCTCTGAAATACGTTTTGGGATTTTGAAGTTGCGGGCATTGAACAGAGTCTGACCTGCAAAAACTGCCCGTATGGTAAACCAGTCTTGGTTAAGCTCACCGGAACATCAATCCAAAACCAATCAGGCCGGATACGAAGACCAACCCAATTGCGAACAGGACTCCCAGGCATCCCTCGCTCTTTTCCTTCAGTCCAAACGTTTTTTCGACCCCTCGAACTCTTTCGGGATCGCTGGGAAAACCGCAATCGTGGGAGCCTAAATCCTGAAAACGAATCTCTCCACATTGGTGACATCGTCCACACCCCGCGCAATAGGGAGTATTGCATGCAGGACAGTTGGCGAGCTGTTTTAGCTCGGCTCGCGTTATGCGCAGCGCTCCGCAGCACGGACATCGACCACAAGTGGGGCAAACGGGAGAAGTGGATTCATGGATCGCCGAGCAACCTGCACATTGTACCAAGGCCATTGTCTTCTCCACTCATTTCATGATTTTGCAGTCACTCAACGACGATCTTAATGATCCATTTTCATCGTATTGCTGAATCAATCCAAGACAGCAGACGGATCAACGCATCCCGCAAGCTCGCGCTTACGGGCTATGAAGATGGCCTTTGCGTCAGAAAGCTGACTCCTGTTTCCTGATTCCCGACTCCTAACCACTACTTTCTACCCTCACTCCACTCGTCCCGGTTCGCGGACGTTCTTCCCTATTTGCTTCGTGAGTGAATCGCCCAAGTCATCACGTGCCGCGTCGGCATATCGCAAGAGTCTCGCCACAACTTCAGGGTTTTGGCCCGCCACATCGAATCTCTCGCCGACATCTTCCCTCAGATTAAACAGAGCCAATCCGGTTTTATCCTGCGTATAGCCGTCGGGAACGCCATCTCGTCCCGGATACCCCGTCAATGACCGATAGGTGTGGGGCAGGTGGAGTTTCCAATCTCCGCTGCGGACCGCATGCAAGCCCGCTCCCCAATAAAAGTAAAACGCTTCATGAGGCGACTTGGCACCTGCTTCGCCACTCATCAACGGCCAGATATCTTTGCCGTCAATAATGTAATCGTCGGGCAGGTCGTATCCGACCAGTTTCGCGACCGTCGGCATAATATCGATTGTCGATGCCACTTCCTGACAGACTGTACCCGCGGGAATTTTCCCCGGCCATCGCATGATACACGGCTCGCGTTGTCCACCGTCCCACGCAGTCCCTTTTCCTTCTCGCAATGGCCCGGCTGAACCCGCATGATTGCCATAAGAAAGCCACGGCCCGTTATCGCAAGTGAAGATGACGAGCGTTTTATCATCGATGTTGAGCTTCTTGAGAGTCTCCAAAACTTGCCCGACCGACCAGTCAATTTCCATGATGACATCGCCGTACAGCCCCTGCTTCGATTTCCCTTTGAACTTGTCGCTGACATAAAGTGGCACATGGGGCATCGAATGGGGGAGATAGACAAAGAACGGTTCGTCTTTGTGTGCCGTGATGAAATCGACGGCATGTTCGGTGTACCAAGTCGTGAGTTGAGCCTGTTCTTTTCCGGTCACTTTCGGATTGATGATTTCGTTCTTCTCGATCAACGGCAGATCGGGAAATCGCTTCCCGGCAGTCGGATGGAATGGCCACATGTCGTTCGAGTAAGGCAAGCCGAAGTAATCATCAAAGCCGTGCTGGAGTGGTAAAAACTTTTTATGGTGGCCGAGATGCCATTTCCCATAGATGGCCGTTGCGTATCCTTTGTCTTTGAGGACTTCCGAGATCAGGATGTCATCGGGATTGATGCCATGTTTGGATTGAGGACCAAGAGCTCCCAGAATGCCGACACGGTTGGGATAACATCCCGTCAGCAATCCCGTTCGCGAGGCGGAACAAACCGCTTGTGCTGCATAGAAATCGGTGAACTTCATCCCCTCAGCCGCCATCCGGTCGAGATGGGGAGTTTTGAAGTTTGTTTGTCCGTAGACACCCACATCGCCGAAGCCTTGATCGTCGGTGAAGATAATGACGACGTTCGGTTTTTCGGCCGCCTGAACTGCGGACGAAACGAAAATCAACAATGAGGAAAGAGTGAGCAGCAGTCGCATGAAGTGTTCCTTACGGAAAGTCAGAAAAAGTGGGAAGGGTAGGAAAAATTTGTAGATCAAGCAGTGCCTGACAGAATTCAGCTTAACGGCTAGGGAAGCGAGAAGGAACGAAGAAAGAAGTGATTTGAATCACGCAAAGGCGCGAAGTCGCAAAGAAAATTCGCAACATGAGAAATTTCAGATAATCGCCTATAACAACTGCTCTCGAACGGCTTGCATGTTCATCGCTTCGGCAGCATTCCGGAGATTGCTTTTTATGATATCGCTAACTTGAATATCTGTTTCATGAATCATGTAAATCAAATGTTCGAGAGCCAACCCAGATTCCCCGTGTTTGAGATAATCATCAACAATCTCGAATCCATCTCGCAGGCCGCAAGGTATCTCAGTCTCTTTTGAGATTTGATGATCAATCCATACAACAACTTGGCTCTGCAGATTGATAGTGCTTTCACGAATATGCTGTTCATGAATCGAGTTCATCACAAAATCTTTGCGCCTTAGCGTCTTTGCGTGAATAATAATATTTCTAATCTCGACGGTGAGACCCTTGCAACACACACTGGCGGACTAGCCGCCAGTCGGTCAGAATCAGCTTATCGGCTGGAGAAGTCAGAAGGAAGAATTGAATTACGAGAACGCAATCGCACAAAGTAGTTCGCCGACCCGATAATCTGGATTTCATGATTCTGATTTCATTGCCTTTCGACCTGCTGTACCATAATTTCATGTTGGCAATGCTCAACAATCAACTGCAACAAGTTGGTTTCACAAAGCCGGAAAAGTTAAGAGAACACCTGCTATCGGAAAGTGTGCCTGCTTGATGGAAGTTTGACATCCACTGTAGGCCGACACTCCGTGTCGGCATGAGCGACATCGAACAACAGGGGCTTCCATTTCATGGAACGCTCTGCCACCCAACATGAAATCAAAATGAAGTGAGGGAGTGATTTTTGGCCGGTAAAACCGGCCCTACTTCCCCGCATAATTGAACCGAAAGCACACACCATGAAACTGGGATTGATCAACTCCGCCTGGGTTCAGGCAGGCCGAGACACTGTTTGGGGACTCCAAAAAACCAAAGAACTTGGTTTCGATACCGTCGATATCTTCACCGATCCGCTCGATATCGGTGTGAAAGAAAAACTGGAGATCAAACGGGAGTGCGATCGGTTAGAGTTACCCATTGTGAGTCTCTGCTGCGTCGCGGTCGGCTTGATTGATTTCAATCCCAGCGTGCAACGCTTTCATCTCGACCGCTGCAAACAGTATCTCGACCTTTGTTACGAATTTGAGGCGGACAACTTACTGCTGGTCCTCGGTGAATACATCTGGAACCGGGAAGTCATCCCGCCGAAAGAACAATGGCAGACCGGCGTCGAAAACTGCAAGCAACTGGCCGATTATGCCGACAGTCTTGGTTTGCAAATTGCGCTGGAGCTGGAACCGTTCCCGTTGTCTCTTCTCAACGACGTCGACAGCATGTCAAAGTTTATTGACGATGTTGGACATCCAGCATTGCAAGCGAACATCGATATCTCACATCTATTGTTGGCCGATGTTGGTTCCGAAGAGCTTCGTAAGCTGGCTGGTAAGGCGATCCACGTACATATCTCGGATTGTGACGGCAAAGTGCACGGCGACCTGCCTCCCGGACGCGGAGTTGTCGAGTTCGAGCCCTATCTGAAAGAGATTAAAGATCTCGGCATCAACGGAGCGGTCTCGATCGAGCTGGAATATTCACCGGAGCCCGACAAGATTGTCGAGTGGGTGACCGAGGCATATGAATCGACCGACAAACTGATGCGAGAGGTTGGTTTGCGGGATTGAGGATCGGTTGAGAGAGGCCGATGTCGAGAACTTCTCTCAGGAGGCTTCGCCTGATTCTTGATCCTCCCGCTTTTCCTTCTTCGTTTTGAAGCGCGATTCTTCTCCGCGCCACAGCCGAACAATGTTGGTTCGGTGTCGCAGAATGATTAACGCCGGGATGAACAAACTGAAGGCGGCCAGAGACCAGGTCTCCGAAGAGAAAGGATTGGGCCTGAGCCGCCAGAGTTGTAATCCCCCGAAGGCAACGGATGCGAAGATCGAACTCAGTGAGACATAGCGGGTACAGACGACTGTTCCCGCGAAGACAAAAAATGCGAGCAACGTAGACCAGGGGCCCAGCATCAAGACGACGCCGAGCGAAGTGGCGACACCTTTGCCTCCCTTGAAAGCGAGGTAGCAGGGAAACATGTGTCCGATGATGGTCGCCAATCCGCAGGCGACTTTCAGATGCAGAAAGTTGGGATCGTCGGGAGACATCACCAGCAACGGCAATCCCCAAACTGGCAACAGTCCTTTGCAGGCATCGAGGATCAGAACGATCAATCCCCATTTGCCACCCAGCACTCGGCTGACATTCGTTGCGCCAATGTTTCTGCTCCCCAAGGTGCGAATGTCCTGACCGCTCACCAGTTTGGCGGTGATGAAACCGAACGGCAGCGCACCGATCAGATAGGCAAGTAGGACAATCAAATAAGGCATGTCAGATCAATCAAGGTGTGTGGGATTCAACCATCATACAAAGAGGGGGTCCGATGTTCGACTCTCCACGCAACCAGGCCTCACGCAATGAGGTCGAAGAAATGTCTTCCTCGAATAACTCGGTCGGAATCTCGGTAAAAAGATCACGAAACCTGTCCGGAATCGACAGATCCCGCAGCCTCCGCAAAGATCCCCGCTCTCTTCGAGAGGCGACAAGAAAGGCACATTCGCGCGTGGCAAACTCTTCCAATGCCGATGCTAACTGTCCCGCTCCGTAAAAACGATCGTCGAGAACTCGAACTGCCGTATCCCAACCGATGACAAACGTGCTGCCCGGCATCAATTCCGCTTTCTCACGGAATGTCGGTGCGGCGGTGAGGAGGAGTTCACCGGCTGAAAATTGCGCAGCTCGCGCGGAAAGAGAGAGATAATCGAGTGGCGGTTTGTCGGCATTACGAAGCGTCATTTCGTAGACCACTTCGGATTCCAGAATCTCCATCGCAGCTTCTCGCATCCTTTGATGCCCGAAATGCAAAGGATTGAACGAACCCGAGAGGATGCCTGTCTTGCCAGTCGTCGTGGAGGAAATGAACTGTTTGTCTTCATTGAGCGTCCAGATTCTCTGATCGCTTTGATGATCGTGAAACAGATCTTGCCGACTCGTCACATGTTGCTTTGAGGATGAGATCAGAGAGTCTTTGGAGAGAAGTTGAGAGACGGTTGAAACCAGAAATGCCAACGCCTCTTGAGAAGAATCGAACGTCCACAGATGCAATTCTGTTTGCTCGTTGTGATGGAGGGCGAGTGTGAATAAAACGCGGGAGATGTCTTCTGTGATCACAATTGCCACGCCGTTATTAGCATCAGTAATGTGTGTCGCTTCGGCAGCCAGATTAAGGGCTTGTTCGGCTTGAAGTTGTTTCAAACGAGAGACGATTCCCGATTTTTCCTGCATTGAAAATCGAAGATGAACCTGGGCATTTTTTAATACGATCTGAATCTGCTGTCTCCACGTCTCGGGAGCCAGTACAATGACCGATGGTTGATCGTCAAATTGTTCCTCTTTCTGTGTCATTCCTGGAAATCCGAACTCATGGAAAACCAACTATTTTTCTTCATTGCGATCGGCATGATGATACTGGTGGTGTTGATTCCGTTTTTCATCTTCGGGCCGCTGCTTCAATTGTGGATGATGTGTACGATGGCGGGGGCCCAGATCACGCTTATTCAACTGGTTGGTATGAAGCTTCGTCGCAGTCCGGTGAAGCATCTTTGCGAATTGTACATTATGTCGACTCAGGCGGGATTGGGAGTCAAACTTTCTCAGATTGAAAGTGCCTATCGTGCCGGTGCCGATGTGGAATTGGTCGTACGTGCTATGATAAAGGCATCACGTACAGAGCAGAACCTCTCTTGGGAGGTGGCTCTCGAAAAAGCATCAAAAGACCAGTACGACAACTATGTCGAGGACAATTATGGAGACTGAGAGTCAAATTCGCGATCTCTCTCATACAGCGGCACTGTTGATCGCTCACGGTTCGCGACGTGCGGAAGCGAACGCCGACTTGGTCAAGTTGGCGGAGGCGGTTCGTGAGACAAACCAGTTTGGAATGGTCGAGATTGCCTATCTGGAGTTGGCCGAGCCTGATATTCCAATGGGAGCGGCGACTTGTGTTTCACAAGGAGCCAATCGAATCTTGATGATGCCTTACTTTCTGTCCGCGGGAGTCCATGTGCGTAACGACCTCCAAGAGTTCCAGTCACAATTTCAGGAACAATATCCCGGCGTGACGGTGGAAGTTTGCGAACATTTGGGGCTACATCCGAAGTTGGTCGAAGTGGTCATCGAACGATTGACGGACGCGGTATGACAAAACTCAAAGTCTTCTGAGTGCTTGTTTTCTTCTCTGTTCTCTCTCGCAGATTTGCTGATTCTGCGAACCCGCATGCGCACTCTCGTGTCGATGCGAATGCCCTTTCACACTGACGTTGTGTGAAAATTCATTAATGAAATCATTTTGGAAAGATCCCAAAGATGCGGACCCGCTATTTGCCAAGATTCTTACTGTTTCGTTCCTTCAATTTCTTTGACCACAGCGATGAGTGCAAAAACAAAAATCTCAATACAGGATCTCACACCTGAACTCCGCTATCACCTTCAATCTCTCGGTCTGTCATCGGTCCAAGAGTATCGTGAATGGTGTGTGGAGCATGGATTCCACAAAAAGCTCCAAAAGAGTTCGCATCAACTCCGCCGCGAACGTGAAGAGGTGGTTCGTCGAACTGCTGCAGTCTGCTTATCTCGCAAACGAAGAGAGACTCGCGACCTGCCTTCACTCGTAGAAGCAATCTGCTTCGGAAAAATCAGTGCGAGCGAAGTGACCCCACCTTACTTGAAACGGTTATGCGAAATGATGGGGGCTTCCGGGAAGGATCATCAAAAGGATCGTTCTTATCGCAAAACTCTCGTCCATTTATTGAACTACCTCAACTCGCAGAGAGTCAAATTACTCACGAGTTCTGCGGTGGTTGCCCGATTCGGAGCGATGGAAGGAAACTCGTACATCGAGGCTTTGGTGGAAATTGCCAATTATCGTCGACAGTGGCTTCGACCTATTGAGCAATGGAAATGCCGATCTCACAGCGCACGACGACAGTTTGACTCGTTGATACGCCATCTGTTTGTGAAGTACGACGACATGCCCGAGTTTTTTGATTCGGTCTGGTTTGATCGTACGACCAAAGAAACTGCCAAAATGCGTTCTTGGTATTTCCATGTGGGGCGTGGTCAAAATATTCGTCATTGTCAATTGCCAATCCCCCTGACAAAACGGATCTCCCATCACTTCATGCAAGCTCCGAACGACCTTAGTGTTCTCGAAGCATTGCGCTGGGCACAGGTTGTCGGTTTAGGTGGTGATGAACGATTGGCGCGGGAGATTCTCGGCACTCGTATCGGTCCACCCACAAATCAAGATACATTCTGGGAAACAGTGATCCGCTGGTTTATCGAGCATCCAATGCTCGATCGTGTGCACGTTGCGCCGATCATCGACTATCTGCATCACCAGAAGTTTGTCCCGGAAGTCGTGCTTGTGAGTCGTCGGGAGAATGAGTATTCCCTCCCACCCGAACCGAACTTGACCATGAAAGGCCGCGAACCGCAATCGTTATTGAGGAAAGTTCAAGACTGGCATCGAATCATCAACAAGACGAACATCGTCCAGGAAAGACAATGGAAACCCTGCGGCATCGATGAGTTCGAGTTGATTGAGGGAAACAAAGAGAGCAGTTCGTTGCGCTGTTGGACAATCCGAGAGCTGTTGAGTAATAAATCACTCGCCATCGAAGGCAAGAAGCTCAAGCATTGTGTCGCCACGTATGCATCGTCTTGCGCAGACGGTCATTGTTCCATTTGGACGATGGAGTTGGATTCCTTCGAGGGGCACAAAAAGCTTCTGACAATCGAAGTCTGCGGTCGCAGTAAAACGATCCGTCAGGTCCGCGGTAAGTCAAATCGACTTGCGACTCACCAGGAATCGAGTGTCATACATCGCTGGGCGCAACAAGCAGGACTTGTGGTCGCTCACTATGTTGATTGAGGAATGATAGATCTCGAGGGATCATCATTCCGCTTTCAATGTGTCCACTTGCGATTGGACTGTGTCGATGATCTTGTCTTCCAGGCCGGGTTTCCAAATAGAAGGCTTCTGGTAATAGCGCATCGAAGTGGCTCCTTCGTAACCACCTTCTTTCAGAACTCGCTCAGAAGGGATGTAACACATGACATCGTTCGCGTAGCCGGTGACCCACGTGTTATCTTTTCCCAGATTGGATTTGAGTCGTAACGAATAATCGACGACGACTTCTCCCCCTAACGCAATCCACGTCAATTCGTTCCCCAGTCGCCAGGTTTGCACGGGATAGGAGTAAGTCATCTCAATCATGCCGTCGTCTTGCAAATCGGCCAATTGATTTTTCGCCCAGTTCTTGTCGTAGCCATCTCCGTTGTTGAGTTTCTGTTCGATTTGCTCTCGCGTGGGAGCTTCGGCAAACTCCAGAGAAACGGTCTCGAAGCGACCCGACATCGAAGGATTCAGAGGGCGCATTTTCTTCTTCACGACATCTTGCACGGCAACGGACAGCAAACGTCCATATTTTTCACACAGTTCCATCGTCCGTCTCGGCAGCGGATTCTGATCGGCTCCGCAGCCGGTGAAGAACATGGCCACCGCATCGGGGTAAGTGTCTTCGAGATTCAATTGTGCAAAGCCTGCGTAATCTCCACACCACTGTTGAATCCCCAATGTCGTGTTGTGGCATGCATAGCCAAAGATGACTCCGCGGATCGTTCCCTGTTCATCGGTGATGCGCAAGACGGGTACCGAATGATCGATGGGGCCTTCACCAATAGGAGGTCGTCGATTGGTCGCAAACCCACAGGTTCCATTGTCGTAATGAAGGTGGGCAGGTTTCATGTCCGAGATTGCTGCTTTAACGGCATCTCGAATGCGATCATTCAACCATTTCTGATAATTGCGGACCTGATCCCAATCTTCATCGTTCATGGCCAGCATCCAGGACAATTTGTGATCCAGCGCGGGGCCGCAATGTGTGTGAGAGCACGTGAACATGATGTTCTCGCGAGGGATTCCATATTGATGGGCGAATTCCGCACTCAATTCCTCTGCCATACGAACAGGGACACCGACCAGATCGAGACTGACAAACAAAAAGCGGGGCGAGTCTGGTTGTGGTTGAAGAGATGCGACGCGCACATAGAGATCGTGGATTTTCCCATCGGCGGGAGCTTTCCGCCCTCCATAACCCGACATCCACATCAATTCGGGGGGCGTGATGACGGCTCGCGAGACGCCCGCTTGCCAAGATTGCGAATCACATGTTTGGGCTTCCAGATTACCAGATGACGAAAGACTCAGCACGAAAGCGACGATCAGCCAGTTTTGTGAGGAAAAGATTGTGGAAAAAAGCACGTGCATCTCCGAATTCGGGTGAACTGAGGCTCATCGAGGCGGTTAAGCACACAGGTACGAACGAACCGATTGTAAAGTTGTGAAGAGCCAAAGTGTAGAAGCATTTGATAACTCGGTGTCACAGCCGCTTCAGCCCTTGTCGCTGTTTCCGTCGCGATTTATAGTCTGTACAGCAGAATTCTTACAGAAAATCACGGTTATGTCCGATCTCACACATTTTGACGAATCCGGTGCCAGTCGCATGGTCGATGTGGGTGAAAAAGCAGAGACCGCCCGTTCTGCACGTGCAGAGAGTTGGGTCAAGATGCAGCCAGCAACGCTACGATTGATTCTGGACAAAGAACTCGCCAAAGGAGATGTGCTGGAAGTGGCCCGCCTGGCGGGAATCATGGCCGCCAAAAAAACGAGCGATCTCATTCCCTTATGTCATCCACTGGCATTGTCGTCGGTGGAAGTCGATTTGAATCCCCACGGCGATCATTTGTTACACATTGTCGCCACGGTCAAGTTGACCGGTAAAACGGGAGTTGAAATGGAAGTATTGACGGCGGTTTCCGTTTCTGCACTGACCGTTTACGACATGTGCAAAGCCGTCGATCGCGGCATGGAATTGGGTCCGGCACGTTTGCTGGAAAAATCGGGAGGAAAGTCGGGAGACTTTCAACAACCCTCGGTCCCCCCTGTTGAGGAGCATGACCTGACGTGAAACAGCCCACCACTGCACATCACCTGTTGAGTCGGGTCGAAGAACTGATCGGGCCCGACCTGATTCGTGTCGAACAGCAATTCGATGAAGAGCTGCAACACCCGGAACCGTTTGTTCAAGATCTGCTCGCTCATATCAGTCAGTTTCGAGGGAAAAGATTACGTCCGATTCTTGTCTTGTTAGCGGCTCAGGCGGCGGGAGAAATTCGGCCCGAACATACCGTTCTGGCGGCTGTCACAGAAATGATTCATACGGCGACCCTCGTTCACGACGATATTCTCGACGAAGCCGATATTCGTCGGCATGTCGCCACCATCAACAATCGTTGGAACAACGAGACCAGTGTGCTGTTGGGAGATTACCTGTTTACGCATGCGTTCCATCTGGCCGCCAGCCTCGATACAACGCTCGCGTGTCGATTGATTGGAGCTTCCACCAATCAAGTGTGTGTGGGTGAATTGATGCAGATTCATGAACGCGGCAATCATGAACTGACCGAAGAGCAATACCTGAAAATCATTAACGGTAAAACGGCAGAGCTTTGTGCGTTGTGTGGTGAGCTGGGCGCTCATTATGCGGGAGCCAATGAGAGTGTCAGCCAGTCTTTGCGAGACTATGGTCGGTCTTTGGGGATCGCATTTCAGATTGCCGATGATTTGCTGGATGTGATGGGTGACGAAGATCAAACGGGGAAATCTTTGGGAAGCGATCTCGTCAAACAGAAACTCACACTCCCTTTGATTCGTTTACTCGACGCCGCTTCTCCCGAGAAAAAAGAGCAACTGACCGCATGGCTCGATCAGGGAGATTCTGCCGCTCGACAAAAACTGAAAGCCGAATTGCACGCAGGAAATGCCATCGAAGAAGCCCACCAACGTGCCTTGGAATTTGCTCAACAAGCGAGAGTCTCGCTCAGTTGCCTGGCCGACAGCCCGGCGCGACGTCTCTTGGAAGACCTGACCGAGTTTGCCGTTCGACGGTCCTTTTAGGGTTACCGACAAGACTCGAAAGCCGACGCTTGACTTCCGGCTTGCGAATGGTGAGAACAGAGCCTGACCACGGCAATTTAGCTGACTTCAGGCAGGACCGCGTCGATGTACGAAAATTTGACAATTCTCGCCGGACGTACGAACCAACCGCTCGCTCAAGAGATTTCCGACTATCTTGGTGTCGATCTCGGTCGCGTCGATATCAATAACTTTCCCGACGGTGAAATCTTTGTTCAACTGGAGCAGAATGTTCGCGGTTGCGATGTTTTTCTCGTTCAGCCGACCGGTCCTCCCGTCAATGAATCGTTGATGGAACTCTTGATTCTGATGGACGCGGTACGAAGAGCGTCTGCCGCCAGAATCACCGCGGTCATTCCTTATTTCGGTTACGCTCGCCAAGACCGTAAAGATTCGGGACGTGTGCCAATCACAGCAAAGATGGTCGCGAATCTGATTGTCGAAGCGGGCGCTGATCGAGTCTTGACGATGGATTTACACGCGGCTCAGATTCAAGGTTTTTTCGATCTCCCGGTAGATCACCTTTATGCGGCACCCGTTGTTGATGAGTACTTCAAATCGTTAGGAATCCCCGAGGATGAACTGGTCATCGTCTCCCCAGATGAAGGAAGTATTAAACGCTCTTTGCAACATCTCGACCATCTGGGAGGTTCATTTGCCATCGTCGATAAACGACGATCTTCGGCAACAGAAACCAAGCAAGCCAACTTAATTGGTGGATCGATTGAAGGCAAAACAGTGCTCATGTTCGACGATATGATCACCACTGCTGGCTCAATCTGCGGCGCTGCCGAAGTGGCGCATAAGCACGGAGCCAAAGATATTTACGTCTCCGCATCTCACGCAGTCTTCTGCGGCCCTGCCACCGAACGTTTGCAGAATGCTCCGATCAAGGAGGTTGTCGTGACAAACAGTTTGACGCTTTCGCCCGAACAATCTCTGCCGAATCTGCGTGTCGTCTCCATTGCCCCACTGCTGGGGGAAGCAATTCGCCGTATTCATCGGAATGAATCGGTCAGTTATCTCTTCGATTGAGATAATTCTCTACTGATAGACCGAAAGTTTTGCTGCGCATCGAGTTGTTGTTTTCTGCTGCGCGAGCAAATCTCTGTCAGTGATCGACATTTTCGTCAAATCGCAGAAATTTGGCCGTTTTGGATGTTATTTCTTATAAGAATTTGCAGTTATTGCGACGGAAGTGAGGCGTTCAACTATAACACCCCTGATAAAATACGATATTTCAGACGTTTATTGGTATTTCCACTCAATTATCGGTTTTAGGGTTGTTTCGCTCACTCACTCTGCCTAATAACGATAAATGAACGATTTGGACGTTTTAAGAGTTCATAAATCGCCACCCAGAACCTGGAGAATTTTTATGCCGAAACCTGCAACGACCTCGATAATCAAAAAACAAAAAGCGGCGAAATCGGGATCTCGGTCGGCTCGAAAATCGAAGAGTTCTTCCACGAAACAAAAATATTCTGAAGAGCTGCTTTCGAAAGCTCGCGATATTTCCGAGAGGGACATCGACTTCATCAACAATGATGAATTTCCTGATTCGGGTAGCTTCGATCGATTGGAAACGATTCTGGTCACTGAGTATGAGAATAAGCGGAAGCCACGGGTTAAACCTTCGAGCGATCTTCCAGCCTATTTTGCCAAACTCTACGAGACTCCTCTGCTGACCCCACAAGAAGAGCACGACTTGTTTTGGGCGATGAATTTTCTGAAGTACCGCGCAAACATGTTGAAGGTGTCGCTGGATGTCTCCAAGCCTGATGAGCACTTGATCGAAGAGATTCATAAATGTCTGCGGAGATCGGAAGAGGTTCGCGATCGGATTGTCCAAGCGAATCTGAGATTGATTGTTTCATTGGCTCGCAAGTTCTGCGACCACTACTCGACATTTGAAGAACTCGTCAGTGATGGCAATGTGACACTCATCAACGCAGCCAATAAGTTTGATTGTTCACGCGGCTTTCGTTTCAGTACCTACGCAACTCACGCGACACAACGCGACTACTACCGACAAATTCAAAAAAGACGTAAAAACGCACATCGAATCACCGGAGATCAAAACGAATTTCTCGGTGAAATCAGTCGAGAGACTACCGAAGAAGAAGTGCCCATGAAAACCCAGGCTTTGTTGTATCAAAAAGTCATGGAGATTTTTGAAAATGAGCTTGATGAACGCGAGCAACACATCGTCTGTGCCAGGTTCGGTATCAACGAACAGGAATCGGGACAAACCTTACGCTCGGTCGGCGAACAACTCGGCATCAGCAAAGAACGTGTTCGCCAGTTACAAATTTCAGCAGTCGAGAAGCTGAGAGAAGTGTTACTTGATCAGCAGAACATTTTGAAGATTATCGACAACGTGCCCGCCGTCGCCACAGCTTGAAGAAACAGTATGACAGGTTAGAAGACCACCTGGTTCAAGGCATTCAGTTGGGGTGTTGATTCGGCAATGAGAAAGCTCTGAAAACCGAGCAATTCATTGGCGACATGCGAAGTTGTTTTGGACTGCACTTTGACTTGTGGGAAGGCAATTTTCAGGGACTCACCCTGTTGTCCCCAAGCTTTCTTGCCGCTTTGATTCCCAAAGAATGATCGCCTCAATCGCTCTTTCAGATTGAGAGTTTCGCCGACGTATAAATCCTTTTTCCCCGAGCGAATCACATACAGTCCGGGGCTATCGTCGCAGGAATCCAGATCGAACTTATCGAGCTTGGTCGATTTACTCATTTCAAGTGTTGTCGAGTTTTGTTCCCGTGCCATCTTTTCCGCGCGAGTGCGTGCGAGCTTGGACTGTTTACGGACCGTCAATGCGGCCCAACGATAGTCGAGCGATTGAAAGCCGGGAGCGAACTGCGCAGCCGTCTTGTCGAAGGAAGCGGCTAACATGGGATCGCAGAACAAGTCGTCCAGGCTGACGTGATGTTCGTCGGCTGTCAGCTTCCAGGCGATCTCAGCGGCGTCGATAAACTTGTCGAGTTCGTCCCAGGAATAACTTGTTCGTTTATCAGTTTCGATGCCAGCCGATTTCAGCTTGCCCGATTTTCGGAGGCGAAACAGATATCGATTGAGGTCGAGAGGGTCTCCTTCAAGTCCTTTTCGTAAACAAGTGTCGAGAAAGGCTTGATTCAACTGCGGGTCGAGAACCAAACGATCCACCGAGTACCCATCATGTGTTTCTGAAAAAGCAGTGATGATTTCTGACTCAAAATTCTCTTTGATTTGCTTGTCGGTGATTGGTTTGTCGGTTGCTTCAGTCCGTTGTTTACCGCGACCATCGACAGGATAAGTGACCGGTGCGGAGAGCTTCGGTTCTTCGGCTCCGTCCAGAGGATCTCCCGCTTGGACGGCATCGATTCGATCTTGCCCTTTTGCTGCATACTCTTCTGACAGCTCCATTGTCAGAAAGTTGCGATGCAGTTTTTTGGCCACAACACTGGTACTCGCGCTACCGGAGAACGGATCGAAAACGGTTTCACCGGCTCTTGAACAACAACGAATAACCCGACCGAGTAATTGTTCGGGCATCTGACAACCATGAAAGCCGGCTCGCTCTTTGAATGTCCCCGCGACACGAGGAAAGTACCAGCAATTCTCGTCGGGATTGAATCCCTCCTGACAATCTTGCGGCCTGAGAATCCAGGTGTCATCCGGGACACGGCCTTTGGGATTGGCACGTTTGTCGTTATAAACAAGTTGACGAGCAGAAGGGACGGCAATCGCATCGCGATTGAACGTGAACTCTTTCGGGTTCTTGACGAAGTATAATAAATGGGTATGCGAGCGGGTGAATTTGGACTCGCAATGCACGCCGAACGTGTAATACCAGATCACCCAGTTCCGCGAATGAAAGCCGAGTTGGTGTGCGAGAATTTTGAGTTCCGCCGCAAAGTCGTCCCCAATCGCCAACCAGAACGCACCATCATCCTTGAGCAATCGATGAACTTCGCTCATCCACGCCTTGGACCACTCGAGGTAATCGTCGACTGATTTACGGTCGTCATAGACATCGTATTTGTAACCGATGTTGAAGGGGGGATCTGCAAATGCCAGATCGACAGAACCATCCGGCAACTCGCCCATCATCTCGATGCAATCACCCGTCATGATGGTATTCAGAGAGCCCACCGCCGAGCGGTTTTTTTTCTTGGCCTTGCCAGCGGATTTTTTCTTCGAGACTTTGTTTTTCTTGGCCACAACGAGCCTCCCTGCAATCGGCTATTCAGATTCAAGCCGGTCAATTTATTGGCTTGTCCGATCATTCGGGCAGTTTCAGCCATTCATCTTTGATACTGACATTGACGCCGTCTTTGGGAATTTCTTTACCCAGCGTCCACAGGATACCCTGAAAGACCAGCCTGCGGTAGACCTCCTCGTTCCAGTTGCCGTGATAGTGCAGCCCACTGAAACCGAACGAACGTCCTCCTTGGGGGCGTTCCCAGGCCCAGGCAGTCATGTACCAGCCATCCTCCATTTTCGATTCCATGATGGGAATAATCGGTGATGGAGATTTGAATTGTTTGAGGTTGTAGTAAAACTCATCTTCGATCTCGATGGCCCGCAATCCGTTTTGAATGGGATGATTCTCGGTGGTGGGACGAAACCGCGTTTTCAAAAAGTCGTACTTACGATCTTTCCCACCGTGAGTCGCACCAAACAGAGGAAGAAAGGCGGCAATGTCTTCGTCTGCCTTACTCCCGATGGCCCAATGAAAAGCGACCAGTCCTCCCCCTCGATGCGCGTAATCCTGAAAGAGTTTCAGACGCGCGGGTGTTTGTTGAATCCAACGCGAACCTTGAGAGATAAACAGAACGATGGTGTCGGCGCGTTCCAGTAACTCGGCACCTTCTTCCCATTTCTCGTCCGCTTTCGACAAAATCACGTGATGTGCTGTGTGCCGTTGAATCATGTTTCCCAGCAATCGAATTCCCGCTTCGAACTCATGCGCTGTTGGTTTGTGACCATCGGGGCCTTGCCACAACAAAACAATCCGTTTGGGGAGATCCTCTTTGTTATTCGAACTCTTTTCAATCGCGAGGGTCGTGGAAGCCATCACGCTGCAAAGAATCAATCCGAGACTGAGACGTGGAAAAGCACTGAGCAGTTTTTTGGAGAAAATCATTTTTTTCACCTGATTGATGCAAGATGCACAAACAAAAGGAGCACTTATATTACTGAGGGGGCTCCCGCCATCGATTCCCTCGAGAGTTAGTCTATCAGCATCCGGCGAGCGAATCCCTCGGAAAAATAGTCAGAAGAAACCTTTTTGATGAACAGGTAAATCCATAATGAGACTCACTTTACGAACACTTCTGGCCTATTTGGAAGACGAGTTGAAACCTGCCGAGTCGAAAGAAATCGGTCAGAAAATTGCCGAGAGCCCGGTCGCCACGTCGCTCGCTCAGCGAATTCGTGAAGTGATGCGACGCCGTCGGCTTTCCGTCGAAGATCTGAACGAAACATGTCTCGATCCCAATCTGGTGGCCGAGTATCTCGACGGATCTTTGACTCCTCAAGAAGTGGCCGATGTGGAGCGAGTTTGTCTTGGTTCCGATGCGCATCTGGCGGAAGTCGCCGCCTGCCATCAAATATTGACGCTGGTTTTGGGTGAGCCGATCGAAATCAACCCTTCGAGTCGCGAACGAATGTATGCACTGGCAGATGATGGAACGGTCGCGAAGTCAGACATTCTTGTGCCGGTTGCGGCAGCACCCGCTCCCGTACATCAAGTCGAGCCAACACCATTTCCCGCCCATCTGCAGCGCAAGTCTCGCTGGCAGTCTGTGTTGCCGTTGATGATTCCAGTGGCCTTGATCGGGATGTGGATCGTGCTGATTCGGTTTGACCCTTCTCTCAACTTTTTTGCCGCGGCACCCGGTGACGGTGAGAAAGGCATGACCATTGCCGCCGCCGATCCCGATGAGATTGAACAGAATTCTCAGGCTCCCGATTTTGTGCCTCAACAGGATGAAGAGCCCAATCCGGTGGAGAGGTCTGGCGAACCGGGCATACCGGAACAGGGAATCGATCCTCCTCCACCACCCGATATGCCCGAACCGGATAAAACCGTGACGGGAGCAGTAGTGGGAACAGAAGTCGCCCAGCCAGAGGCTTTGGTCGCAGAAAGTCCGACGGATGAACCTGCGGCCAAGATTCCCGATAAGCCACAGACACCACCCGAAGTTCCCACGCCTCCCTTGCCGGGGAAACCTGCGGAACAGAAGGTCGTGGGCCGTTATCGATCGACAGAAGGCATCCTGCTTTCTTTTGATGAAACAAAGCGTGGGTGGTATCCCGTTCCGTACGAGCTGGAGCTACTCGAACAAACCTCTCTTGTCGTGCCTGTCCCTTTCTCAGCCATTCTTGAGATGCAGAACGAAGCACCGCTACTCGATTTGAAAGGTGGTACCAAGGCGGACTTAATCACCAATTCCAGAGCGGCCGATCTGGGAATCAAACTTCATGAAGGGCGTGTGGTGTTGGAGGCGCTCAATCCACAACCGACCCCTTTTGCCTGCCAAACCGGAACACTCGATTGGCGACTTGAATTGAATGAAGCCGGGACACGAGTTGGCATTGAGATGGAACCCCTCCAGGCTTACGGCTCTAAACAATCGTTGCCCGAAAACTACTTTCGTTTAACTGTCATCGTGACGAGCGGAACCGTTCGTCTTGCCAGTGATACGAGCCAGGTGACGTTGTCTGAAGGACAAGAGATTGTCCTTCACGATCCCACACGCTCCCTTCAGACGAGTACAAACCCTAACGTGCCCGATGTCAGTTTTGCGGCACCGGGAATGCTGAAGCCCGAGCTGATTCAGCCTTACGATTTGAAACCGGGTTGGATGGAACCCGACGCCAATATCATTTCCACTATTCAGCAGATGTATATCGACGAGTTTGCGACGCGGTTTCGCCCCGATCTTCCGGCGGCGGAAAGTCTGGAGTCTTTATTGGAAGATCCACGCCCGCGGATGGCTCAATACACGGTGATTTGTTTGGGATTGATTGACCATGTTCAGGATCTTATCAAGACAATGCGAGTCAGTGAATTTGGAGAGGCTCGATTGGCGGCAGCCAGCGAGATTCGTTTATGGTTGCCGCTTCATCCCGAACAGCGCGAAGAATATCGTTCGCGTCTGGAGCTGTCATTTCCCGGCGATGATGCCGATCAATTGGATCGGTTGTTGTGGGGATATTCCACCGAAGACGCCCGCGATCCGATTGCTTCTCAGTCGTTGATTTCACTGTTAGATCACGACCGTCCGATAATTGGCGATCTTGCGTTCCTGGAGATGGCGAGATTGACGGGATTGGAAGAGAGTTACAAAGCACTCGTGAGTTCCACGCAAAGGCGTGCCTGGACGAATCGTTGGAAGAGAATGGTCCGCGATCAGGGGACGATTCTCTCTGCGGAAGCCGACGAGTAAACGCGGTTTGTAATCTTGATCAGCGCAGTAGAAAGGCCCGGCTTTAACACCGGGCCTTTCTTATGAGGAATGAAAGCGATAACGGCCGTCCCTGACCGCACTCTCTCTCCACTCTGCCGACTTGCCCTCCTCGCAATCGGCGAGTGCCTCCATCAAAAACGGTTAGCCACTCGAATCTGGGATGAGTCTGGAGTGAGCAAACCTACCTTCTCAAAAATTATAGTTCGGGTTCTCGATATCGAAATCGATCTCTTTGAAACCTTGATTCGGTTCGAATTCGAGGAACGTGTACTCTTCAAACAAGACTGGTTCAGCACCAGGCTTTGTGGGGATACTGTAGTGTTGAAGTCGTACGGGAATGTTGGTTTCTGCATCGAGATAAAATCGTGTGATGTGAAACGATGCACCGGGAATTTCTTTCGGATGAACGACTTCAATCGCTTTGCACGCCTTCTCGCCAATTTTCGCCTTGGGATAGTATTTCACTTCGATGTCGGGAAGATGGGCTTCGGCAATCCATAAGTCGGCCAGTTCGGAGACCAGATTTTTGATCCCGAATTTAATAATCGGATGGTGATTCCCTCTCATTGCCATCGAGCCGTGCGGATCGAGAGATAATGTTCCCGCCAACGATTTGAGTCCCGTTTCGTGGACGAGAATTTCGTTGCTGTTCTTCCCCTCGACGTAGATCACTTCGCGGCCTTCGTGCGGCTTGCCAAATAGCATGTAAACGGACAATGGATCTTGCCGGACTTTCACCTTCATGACGGCTTCGTCCATCTGGCGACCAATCAATTCCCGTTTAATAAAGACGGCCGAATAGTCCTCATACTTTTCCAATAACTGTTCGCATTGGCGACACAGCTTGACCGGTGCTTTCAGCTTGGAATTTTCTAATGCAGCCGCAACTTTGACGGGGTCTGCCCCGAGAAGATACAGCGGATTTGCGAAAACCAGAGAGGTTCCCACAGACGACAGAATCAAATTTGTGAAGTGTCGGCGTTCCATAATTTTGTCCATCCATAGACTGAAAACACTGAATAATCCCTGTGGAGGGTGTCCGATAATCGGCAGTCACCCCCAATGCGCTCCTTGGGATACAATCATCATCGACCGAACAAACGGTCGCCTGTGACTCTTCCGGCAGAGGCCGGGCATTCAGCAGACGCGCCACAAATTCTCAATGATTCAAAGTCGCTGTCAGATTACCTAAATTAACATCGTTTTGAGGGATCACTCTTCTTGCACGGTGGAATTCTTACGCACAACGGCACGAATGACCGGTATGAACCAGAGCAGCAAGCAAATAACTCCCAAGACGGCCGCCAATGGTCGTGAGAAGAATGCCGCCAGCGAACGGTCTTTGGTCAAATTTTGCACGAAACTGGCTTCCAGATCAGCTCCCAATAACAAACCCAACACAACAGGGCCGAGCGGATAACGATATCGTTCCAAAATAAATCCCAGCAGTCCGAAGAAGAGCATCAACGCGACATCAAACAGACTGCTGCTGATCGCATATGAACCGACGATACAAAACAAGAGGATGATTGGCAGCAACACGCGCTGAGGAACTTTCAGAATCAATCCACTTGCCCGAATCCCAAGATAACCAAGTGGAATCAAAAACAGATTCGCCACAATGAACGACAAGTAAATTCCGTAAATCAATCGAACCTGTTCGGGCTGAGTGAAAATATCGGGGCCGGGAGTGATGTTCTTCATCATCAGAACACCAATGAGAATGGCCGTCACAGAATCTCCCGGTATTCCCAACACAAGCGCGGGAATCCAGGCACCCGCCAAAGACGAATTGTTGGCGGCAGACGCATCGGCCAATCCATCTTCGGAACCGTGGCCGTATTCTTCCGGCGTCGATGAAGCACGTTTCGAAAACGTGTAGGACATCCATGCCGCAATATCGGCACCGGCACCTGGGATCATCCCGATCACAGTCCCCAGCGAACAGGAGCGAAGAGTCTGCAACGGTCGCCGAACCATTCGGGAGAGCCAGTGAGAGATTTGTTGAGCAAACGAAAAGTCACTTTGCTGGAGATTGGAAAGATCAGACTCGGGACTAACAGCGTTTTGATCTCCCGACGCCCACAATCCTCTCAATACTTCAGAGACACCAAACAATCCAATCAAAGCAGGGATGAAATGGACTCCGCTCATCAATTCTTCAGAACCAAACGTAAAACGGGGTTCGGAATGAACTTCACTCAGACCGACCAACGAAAATAAAATTCCGATGAGTAATGCGATCGCGCCTTTCAAGCGAGAATCACCCGAAACAATAGCCGCACAACTGAGTCCCAATGCATACAACCAGAAGTACTCATAAGTGCCAAACTGTCTTGCAAGAACGGCCAATTGTGGAGCACACAGAAACAAAATCAAAGTTCCGAACAGGCCACCCGTGACGCTGAACATCAGCGAAGTCGAAAGCGCATCCGCATAACGTCCCTTTTGGCGCAGCGCATACGCATCATCAACATATGCCGCGGAAGAGGGAGTTCCCGGAATGCGTAGCAGCGTTGTGGGAATGTCGCCGGAAAAAATGCAGACTGCCGTCAATGTCACGATGGCGGCAATCGCGGAAATGTCGCTGAGGTAAAACGTCACCGGAACAATCAAAGCGACCGCCATCGTGGCCGTTAATCCGGGAATGGAGCCGACAAACAAGCCGAACAACCCACACAAAAGAATTGTCAGCAATGTCTCCAACGAGAGAACATCCATCAAAGCATTTTGAAGTTCCATGTCACACCCCCCACCAGCCGCGAGGCAATGGCACACGTAGTATCACCGCAAACAGATAGTAAACAAGTGGAACCAGAACGACGGTGATCACGACGGATGAAGTCAGCTTTGTTCCCAACCTCCACAGAAAGAGGACAAGAAGTAACGCCGTTAAGATCAGAAAGCCGACAGTCTCTGCCAGAAGAATGTAAACGAGTATCATTCCCAGACCAAACATCACATTGATGGATGATGCGGTAAGATTTTGTGATGAGCTGATCAGTTCGGGGGTTTCCGTTGCAGTTGACGTTGATTTCGTTCGTCTCAAGACGATCACTTGCGCGATGACCAGTCCAGAGAGCAGCACTCCCAAAATCATCGGAAAGTCGTACGGCCCAACCGCACCTTCTGCCAGTGAAGCGAACGCTTCTGAGTTCAACAATTTCCCCAAAGCGCCGTCATTCCGTGCGAGGAACTCATGAAAATCATCGCTGGATCTCCAACGATTGTTAAAACCTCTCTGCTCCATGAACTTGGGAAAGCTGTCGCCATCCACTTCCACCTCGCCGCTGACAATTTTCTGCATCGCACGACGTAACACCTCAACTCGATCTGCGGGAGTTCCCGGCGGGACGGCAAAACCTCTCCATCCAACAAGTACCCAATCAAAATTTTGTTCCCGCATTGTTTTGATATCTTCAAAACCGGGGACGGTCTCTTCTGCCATCACTCCCAAAGCTCGCAATTCACCACGGTCGTAATACTGCTTCGCCTCGGGTAACGAGCAACAAACCAGATCAATGCCTCCGCTCATTAATTCCTGAATCGAAGGATCGGCTCCCCCTTTCGGAATCCACTTGACCGCAGATGTTTCCAGCTCTGCCGATTGCAACCAACCCGCAAAGGCGAGATGCCAAGCTCCCCCTGTTGCAGTCCCTGAAGCCGTTAATGAGCCCGGATTGGCTTTGATGTCGGCGACCAGATCATCGAGAGTCTGCCAGGGAGAATCTACCGGCACCCAGATTGCGGCGGCATCTTCGTTGACCGAAATCAACGGAATCATGTCTTCATAGGTGAGAGTTGTCAGGCCTTGATGGTGGAGAGTGTTGAGTTCAAAAGTGATGACCGCGACGGTGTAGCCGTCGGCTCTCGCCATCATTCCTCGCCGATGCCCGGTGACTCCTTGCCCGCCGGTGGCATTAATGACAGTGCAAGGTGTCCCCAATTCTACTTCGAGAAAATACGCCATCTGACGAGAAACTTGATCGGTTCCTCCTCCCGGAGACCACGGACAAACCAAAGTAATCGGTCGATTGGGAAAATCTTCTTGCCTCTCACACCCGATAAACAGTGAGAGGAAGACAAAACTCCAGCCAAAGGAAAAACGCGAAATCATTGTTGGCCACCTGTGATAAGTTGAACGCTGACAGCATCTTAACGCGACACAAGTCTCGATTCTTTAGAATTCTGGTGGAATTTCTCCAGCAAACAAATCATGTCATTCGGGTTTTGCAGACGAATCCGTTCTCTTTGAGCGTAACTTCCTTGATGTGCCGATGTTAAATAACATTTGGAAGAGAGCGTTCCGTCCCGTATAATTAAGGACTCACGGGTAGAGGCAGGAGACTGCGCGACCCGACCCACCTGCCGCTGCCCGCCACGATTGACGACTCGATGAAGTCGTGTCCCGTTCCATCCCAGAATCATTAGCTCAACATTGAGCGAACACCATGCCCATCGATATCACCTGCGAAACCTGTTTTAAGCAATTCAAAGTGGCCGACCGATTTGCCGGCCGCAAGGGTCGCTGTCCGAATCCCGATTGCCAGGAAGTGTTTCGGGTTCCCCAGGTTCAAAATGATTGGGAAGATGAATCGCCGAGACCACCTCGAGCTGCGCCTCGCAAATCGGGATCGAGTTCGCAGAAACCAAGTTCGGCCAAGAACGGCAACTGGAAAGTTCCCACATTGATTGGCACGGGGGTTGTGGCATTGTTGATTGTTGTGGGGATTTTTCTGAATCGGGGTCCCGCTGCAAATGAACTTCCCTCAATCAATCAAACCGCGAATGCAGAGTCAGTACCGGCCTCGCAAGTTTCGACACAAACTGTCGCCTTTGAAGGCCCGGAAGCAAACGTCGGTCGTCTCGATATGGCGTCTCTGAAAAACGATCCTTCGTTTGAGAAAAAAGTCGTCCCCTTTCTCACAAAATATTGCTACGACTGTCATCAAGGAGATTTGGCCGAAGCCGGTGTGCAATTTGATCTCTACAAATCCACCGCAGACGTTTTGAACTCTCGGAAGAAGTGGGAAAAAATTCTCGGCATTCTGGAAATTGGCGCGATGCCTCCCAGCGATGCCGATCAACCGACTGAAGACGAAAGATTGCCAGTTCTCGCCTGGCTCGACAACACTCTCTACAACATCGATTGCGACGCGATTAACGATCCCGGTCGCGAAACGATCCAACGATTAAATCTGGCCGAATACACGAACACTGTTCGAGATCTCTTTGGTATCGACGATTTGAATCCCGGTCGAAATTTTCCGGCAGACGATGTGGGCGAAGGATTTGACAACATTGGCGATGTCTTGTCACTCCCCTCTTTGCTGATGGAAAAGTATCTCGCTGCCGCTGAGGAAATCACTGAAAGAGCCATTGTGGAGACTGAAATTGTTCCCGTTGTCCGCAAGGAAGGGGACAAATTCAAAACCAAAGACTCTGCCAGTGCTTCGTCGGGTGGGATTTCCTTTCCATCAAAAGGGACGGCAACCACCAAGTTTAAGTTTGCATCAAAAGGAGATTATATCCTGCGCGTGCGAGCGATGGCCACTCAAGCGGGTCGTGATCCCGCCGAACTAGCGATTTACATCGACGATAAGCCGTTCAAGTTAGAAAAGATCAAAGAGCACAAACAGTCTCGTGTCTATGAATATGATTTCAAAGCCATCGAGGGAGAGTTCCCAGTTTCCGTCGCTTTCCTGAATGACTTTTTCGATAAAGATGCCAAGGATACGAACCGTCGCGATCGTAATCTGTATGTCGATTGGGTCGAATTGGAAGGACCACTCTCGGGTGTCAGAATTGACCCACCCGAACATCACAAACGCATCGTCATCGCAGAACCAAGCGAAAAGCAATCGGTCGAACAGGCTGCCACAAAAGTTTTCGAAGCCTTCCTGCCGAAAGTCTTCCGTCGCCCCGTCAAGTCGGAAGAAGTTCAGCTGTTCGCGTCACTGGTTAAGAAGACGGTCGATGAGTTCGATGAAACCTACGAAGAAGGACTTCGTCTTGGTCTGCAAGCCGCGTTGGTTTCTCCCAGTTTTCTGTTTCGGATTGAAGCCGACCCGCGTCCCGACGATCCCAACTTCAAACGCGAACTCGACGACTTTGAATTGGCATCGCGACTTTCGTACTTCTTGTGGAGTAGCATGCCGGACGATGAATTGCTGGAAGTCGCTCGCAAGAAGCAACTGAAAGATCCCAAAGTCCTCGAGCAGCAAGTTCGCCGGATGTTGTCCCACCCCAAGTCGAATGCATTGGTCGAAAATTTCGGAGGCCAGTGGCTCAATCTCAGAAATCTGGATGAAATTGCGTTTGACCGCCGCAGATTTAAAACGTTTGACGATAAATTGCGACGTGACATGATCGCCGAAACATTGGCCTTTATCGATTATCTACTGCGAGAGGATCGCAGTGTTCTCGAATTTCTGAATGCCGATTACACGTTGGCCAACGAACGATTGGCCAAACATTACGGCATCGAGGAGATTAAAGGAGACAAGTTGCAGAAGGTCTCATTGGAAGGGACACCGCGGGCAGGTGTTTTGACACAGTCGAGCATTCTGGCGCTAACCTCCAATCCGACGCGAACATCTCCCGTCAAACGAGGGAAGTGGATCATGGAGAACATTCTGGGAACGCCTCCCCCTCCGCCTCCGCCTGGTGTCCCCGAATTGGAAGAGACCGCCAAAGCCTCACCCGATGCGACGCTCGCCGAGCAATTGGCATTGCATCGCGAAGATCCGGGATGTGCTTCGTGTCACAATCAAATGGACCCGTTGGGTTTGGCGTTTGAAAAGTTTGATGCGGTGGGACAGTTCCGCGAGCGAGAAGGGAAAAAAACCATCGACGACTCAGGTGTCTTGCCGGATGGTCAGAAGTTCGCAGGTGCCAAGGAGTTAATTGAGATTCTTTCGCAGCATGAAGAACAGTTCTCACGAAACTTGACCGAAAAAATGCTGACATATGCACTCGGTCGAGGTCTAAAATATTACGACCGTTGTGCCGTTGACGAAATTCTCGTCAGCCTGGAAAACGATCACTACAAATTTTCTCGCCTCGTTCTGGGAGTGGTCAACAGTGCCCCCTTCCGTATGCGACGTGGCGATGGAGGAATTGAATAATGACACTGTCTATCGATCGACGAACATTTTTGCACGGCTTAGGTGCGGCCATTACCTTGCCGGCTTTGGAAATCATGCGTCCTGCGACGAAGGCACACGCATTGATCACGGCAGAAGCCGCTCATCCGGTGCGTATGGCGTACGTGTTTTTCCCGAACGGGGCCATCATGCCTTCGTGGAAACCGGAAGGAAAAGGGAGCGATTACAAACTGTCGGAAACCATTTCCAAGATTGAACGACATCGCGGGGACTTCAATGTCATCACCGGTCTCGCGCAAGACAACGGTCGCGCCAAAGGTGACGGCGCGGGCGATCATGCACGTTGTGCATCGACATTTCTGACTGGCGAGCATCCAGTGAAAAGTTCAGACCGGGTGCAGGTTGGTATCTCGGTCGATCAAGCTGCCGCTCAACACGTCGGACACCTCACTCGCTTACCTTCATTAGAACTCGGCATTGAACGAGGCAAAAATGCCGGGAGTTGCGACTCGGGTTACAGTTGTGCGTATTCTGCCAACATCTCGTGGAAGACACCCACCACACCGACCGCGAAAGAGATCAACCCGCGTCAAGCGTTTGAGCGACTATTTGGTTCGGGCGATGATAAGACACGTCAAGAACGAATGCGCAATCGTAAATCGATTCTGGATATCGTTGCGGCTGACGCGAATCGCCTGAAACAGAAACTGGGGAAAACCGACCGCCAAAAGTTGGACGAATATTTCACCAGTGTCCGCGATATTGAACAGCGGATTGTTCGAGCCGAGAATGCTCCGAAAATCGAACCGCCCGATTTGAAACTTCCCGAAGGTGTCCCCAGCGACTTGCAGGAACACATTCGATTGATGTTCGATATTCTTGTCGTTGCATTCGAGACGGACGCGACACGAGTTTCGACATTCATGTTGGCGAATGCGGGTAGCAATCGAAGTTATTCGAATGTTGGTGTGAAACAAGGCCATCACTCACTTTCGCATCACCGGAACAATGACGAGTGGATTTCCGATATTCGTAAAATCGATGGATTTCTGATCGATCAATACGGCTACTTCCTCGATCGACTCAAAGCGACTCCCGAAGGAGAAGGCAACCTGCTGGATAACAGCATGATTGTGTATGGCAGTGGCCTGTCTGACGGAAACCGCCATCAACACGATGATTTGCCGCTGATTATGGCAGGACGTGCGGGCGGTACGATTAGCACAGGGCGTCATCTGCAATACGATGTCGAAACACCTTTGAACAATCTGTTCCTTTCGATGCTCGACCGGGTCGGTGCGAAGGTGGATTCTATTGGCGACAGCAAAAGTCGGCTCGACGAATTGTCGTAAAGCTGGTTTCGAAAGCACGAACCGCAGGTCAATAAGTCTCATTGTTAGAAGGAAATGTTATGTCACGCCTGGCGCTGCTGTCTATCTTCGTATTGACCTCTCTCGCCAGCACACTTGCTGCCGGATATGAATTCCACGAAGCGGTTCCCGGACAACTGGATGTCATCAAGGATGGCAAAATCGTCGTTCGATACATGCACGCCTACGATCAATCGACCTCCGAGCGTGCTCACGATACTTACAAACCTTATCTGCATGTGTTTGATGCCGAGGGGAAAGGCCCCATCACGAAGGGGCCCGGTGGTCAGTACACTCATCACCGTGGCATCTTCCTCGGGTTTTCAAAAATCGGTTTTGAGGGCGAACGATTCGACCTTTGGCATATGAAGGGGGTCGAACAGGTTCATCAGAAGTTCCTCAAACAGGAAGCCGACAACGAGCAGGCCGTCTTTACCTCTTTAATTCATTGGAACGACAAAGCCGGTCAACCCATTCTTCAAGAGCAGCGAACCTTCACCATCACAGAAGGCCCCGAGGCTGGGTACGCGGCGATCACGATGAATTCATCCCTGTATGCGGAACGTGGGGATGTGGAATTGGCGGGAGACCCGGAACATGCCGGAGCGCAATACCGTCCCGCAAACGAAGTCGATCGGAAGAAAACCATTTACTACTTTCCCGGTGAAAATACCGACCCGAAGAAAGTCAAAGATTTACCCTGGGTCGGAGAATCCTATACGCTCGACGGAAAACAATATTCCGTGGTGATCCTGAATTCTCCCGAGAACCCTAAAGGGACCGTCTTCTCAGCATACCGCGATTACGGTCGCTTCGGCGCGTATCCCACTACAACAGTGAAGCAGGGAGAAAAACTGACACTCCAATACAAATGGTTAATCAAGCAAGGGGAAATGTTCACACCGGACACGATCCAGTCTGCCTGGAATAACCACACGGGCGAAGACAAACCGGCTCCAGAACTGACAGTCCGTCCCGTGAGCAAATAGAGAATCTCGCGTCACTCCTTTGATCTCGGCTTCATTCCCCCACGGATGGCTCCGGCTTCCGTCGCTCCGTAATTGCCGGCAAAGTCGGGGTGTAATGGCCGACTATTCGGCATCGAGAGCCAGATACGCAATAGATGCCGACGTTCGTCGAGGTCGTCGTGATCTTCAAACTCGTGACGCCGATGCAACAAGACCCAATTGTTGACCAGAAGTAAATCTCCCGGCTCTTGTCGGAATGTGACATGGTTCTCGGGTTCGGCAGCCACTTCTTCGAGAAAGTCGAGTGCTTCGATTTGTTGGACGGTCAGTGAGGGCAGCTCATCAGAGTTCGCCGCCCGCTCGATTAACACGCGCAGAAAGTTACAGGCGAAATGATCTTTATAAATTGAGAAGACAGGCTGACGGCACCACGGTTTGTCATTTCCTTTATCGACTGTATGTCGCAGATAATAAAACGGTTGTTGCAGAACTTCTAACAGATCAGGGCGGCGTGTTCCGATTTCATTGAACAGGTGCATCGAGCTGACTAATTGATTCTCACCTCCCGACTTTGCCTGTTTCAGAGTGAGAAACGAGATCACATCGCAGCGGTCGGTGTGAAAACTGAGTTTCCTGGAAGTGTTCGGACCTCGAGCGCGACTATCCTCCATTTTGAAGCCTGCATCGCGAACGCTAAAAATTCGCTCCCCCTCGGCACTTTGCGAGACAGGGGTACCAATATGACACATCAATCCCCAGAAGATTTTCTGACAATCCTCGGTCGAATGCTCGGCAAGATCGAGGCCGCGGAGATAACAGGCACCGCTAGCGTGTTCAAGGTTGTGTTGTATCTGACTGAGCTTGTGAGATAAACCCGGTAATAGAAAATCTTCCTTCGCGAACTGCTCAGAAGATTTCGTTGCGACAGACGCCAATGCAGTCGCAATTTCGATGCGGTCGGAGTCCGAGAGATGCAGTTCCCAATCCGGGCGTGAGAACAGCTCTTCGCCGCGCCAGACTGCGGGATGATCCAATGTTTTGAAGGAAGTCATGCAGTCATCATGTCAAATACTGACCCTGTCTGCCAAGTCTGCGTGATTTGGAATTGCTTCGAAGTGGTTTCAACCGCATCAACAGATTGGGTGGCTGTTGGTCGGAGCGTCGCGAAGCCCCCAGAAGCGCTTTCTCGAAGTTATGAAACCACGCTTAGGGCTCTTGTATCACGATGGGAACTTCCAAACGAGGTTGCAATAAAGAATCTGTCTCGATGACCAGCAACCCTTTTTGCTCTTTCATATTCTCGGGAATACGGAGTGACAAGTTAATGGTCCGTTTTTTGACCAATGGCCCTAACGCACTTGATTGTGCGTCGCCGGTATCGACAGACCCTTCCAATGAATTCAGCGTAATCCTCTTCAAGTTTGCGGGGGTCGGCTGAAAATCATAAAAGGTCAAGGAAGTCTTCACCGTTCCATCGGGTTCGGCTTTGAGAAAGAGTGATGACGGATCCACTTTCAAAGGCAAATCATCTTTCGAGACTTTGGGCTTCGGACCACTGACCAAAATCGGGACTTGCAACAGATTGAATTGTGGATCATCGGTGCGAATGTTCATCAATGCGCGAGAAGTACCGGGAGGGACATCCCCTTTGACGACCACTTTCAGAGCGTGGTGGCGATTGCCCGACTCGTCTTCTTTCTCGTCAATCAGCATGGCACGCACCAGTGGTGATGTTGATTCCATCGAGAGGATATTAAAATGCCGGGATCGATAATCAGAGATTTTCACATCCTGAACCGTCTCTGCCGTGTTTCCCTCCAACTGATAAAACACCAGCGCTTTGGGAGTAATCTCGACACTGCGAGCCGGCAACACCAGTTTGTAGGTGACACGAATTTCATGTGGGTCAGGATCTTCATAGACCACATCGACAAAGTATTCGCGAGGGCCGGGCTTTTCTTTGGTTGGATCCACGCGGATCATAAACTTACCTTCTTCGCCCGGCAGGTATTCCCGTTTTTCAAGTTGAGGGTTCAAGCAGCCACAACTCGGGCGCAGTTCCGTAATGGTGATCGGACGGTCGCTCGTATTCTGAAAATAATAATGAGCGCGGTAGACCGGGCTGACTTCGGGCGTGCCGTCATCGACGAGATATTGAGAAAACGCGAGTGCAGGAAGCTGTCGAGATTCGAGCGCTGCCTGAGCTTGCGGGCCGACCCAATGCGCGATGCTGGCAAGCAAGACCGGCAACATTGCTCCTGTCCAGCAACACCAGGTTTTCCATTTCGTGGTTGATTGTGTGGACATCCTTGTCCTCCCCTTTGAAATAACGATCGCGAATGATTGAGCGAGTTGTATCAAAGACGGTTTGCGCGGGCAAGATCATCACGCCCGCCACAAATTCTCATAACACGTTTGAGGACAGAGAGTTATGCGTAACAACCTAGGGGAGTGGATAGTTGAGAATCTCTTTTCGATCGCTGGCGAGAATCAACGATTTTTCATCAAACGACAAACATCCCGAATAGAGGACAGAGGGAATCGCCAAGACGCCGGTCGTTTTTTTCTGACCGACCGAAAAACGCTCGATGTGACCGTTGTAGCCAACGGCAAACAAATTTTCGCCCGCGTTGTCGAATTGGACTGCATAGATGCTGTCAGTTCGCATCGGGAGCGTAAAGTTTGGCTGCGTGGTTCCCACCTTCCAAATCAGAATTTCCCGTTCGGGGCCGAGGCCCGTTCCTGCGGCAGAGATGAGCTTACCGTCTTGACTGATATCAATTGTGTAAAGCGTTTCGTCGTTCCCTTCGTAGGTCTTCTTGGTCTGTCCCGATTCTGAGTCCAGTTCGTGGACAACACGATCCGCTCCACAAACAAAGATCGATTTGCCATCGGGCGCGTAAACAACGTCATAAAGGACTTGATCAAAAGTCGCGAGAGTCTTAATCGCTTTCTTTTCCACCGGATCCCATAGTCTCACTGAATTATCGCTGGAGACCGAAACGAGTCGTGTTCCATCAGGAGAAAAGACAACACTATAAACCTGACTGCGATGTCCGTTCAGTCGTGCGACAGATTTGGAGTCTGCCATTCTCCATTGCTGAATCTTGCCGTCCGCAGTGGCACTCCATCCGGTCTCGTGGTCTTCACGTATCCCGAACGACAATGGTGCCTGGTTGGGAACATTCAGTTCCTGAAGAGTGGGTGAAAGTTTCTCGGGATCGATTCGTTCGTTGGGCGTTGCTCGCTCGACCGGATAGCAGCGAATCTCCTGCCCGTTTGTAGTCACAATGAGACGGCTCGAATCTCGGGAAAGTTGCAATTCACGAATCGGTTTTCCCACTCCGTACGCTTGTTCGAGCCGATGGTTGGAGGTTCTCCATTCGAAAATCATGCCTTGCTCATTGGCCGCATAGAACTGATTGTTGCCGGGAGCATACGCAATCGCCGTGATGTTTCCTGTCCGCCCTTCGTATTCTTTCCCCGGAGAACCATTGTTGCCGTTGAAAGTTTTGAGACTGCCATCTTCACAGACAATCGCCAATTCGTTCATGTTATCTGAGAGGGTCATCACTTGAGCGGGACTGTCACCAATGCTCACGGTGTAATTGACGACCAGTTTCTGACGCGACACTTCTCCGGTCGATGTGATTGTGCAAAACGAGCCATCTCCTAAGCGGACACATGAAAGGAGAGACTCCTTCTCGAAAGACAGGTGCTCGCGCGGGGTTGTAGTTTTCGTCTCCCAGATGGTAACGAGGCCGTTGGCGTCACCCGTGATGAGTGTGTCGCCGTCTGAGCGATAGTCGAGGGTGGTAATGGCTGCTGTTTGCGCGGGATATTCTTGAGCCAGTTCCAGTTTTTCGGTCGTCAGGATCACCAGCTTTCCCTGCTTCGATCCAACGGCGAGCTGGTTTTTACGCGAGTTGAAAGCGAGTGCCGAGATAGGAGAATCGGTGGACCACTCCGCCTCTTTTTCGCTCTTCTCCAGTTCCCATCGGTGTACTTGGCCGACTTCAGTGGCCGCAAACAGATGCTTCATATCCTGATGCCAGACGAGATGCGAGACCGGTTTCGTCCCGGTCGAGAACCGGTGTTGCTCTTTTCCTTCCGCCATCTCGATGACGATCACGCTTCCATCAGCAAATGCTGCCGCCAGTTGTGTTTTATTGGGAGCAAGAGCCAGCGCAGTAACAGAATCAGTGAACTTGGGGAGCGACTTCAGGAGTTTCCCATCCGACATTTGGATCAAGTGCGGCGTCTGATGATCGGTGAGAACAACCAACTGTTGTGCGTCTGCCGAGATGATGGGATAAGTCACCGTGCCCTTTAAGCCTTGTACATCACTCAATTGCTTCGCCTGATTGACGTCCCAGATACGAACTTGATTTTCCTTCTCGATGGTGACCAGTCGATTCCCACCTTCATCAACCACAGCCGCAGAGAATGTTTGTGTGGGGATTTCCCAGCGAATTGTTTCTGGAGGAGTGATGGGCCACCGGCGCAAATAGTTGTCTGGTCCAATGGTGAAGTAATAACTGGAACCGGAACTCAACAAACCGGTGATGCCTCCACGATGCGATTGCACGCGGGTGCGAGTCTGCAGGTCATTACCGCTAAAAATTTCCATCTTTCCTGAAGTATCACAAATCGCAATCGACTTGCCCTCCTGATGCAGGGCCACGAAGCTGGGATCGATCATTTCCGTCTGCAATTCGGCAACCAGTTTTTGATCCACAGTGCTCCAGAGAATGACCTTTCCATTCTTTCCTGCGAGTACCAGGAATTTGCTCTCGCGACCGAATGCCGAGACAGACACCGGGAAACTGGCCCCGTCAAAAACAGCCACAGGATCAGACTTTGGGACATCCCACAAGCGGATATCTCGGTCGAGACCGGCAGAAACGAGCATAGTTTCATCCGGGTTGAATGCCGCGGTCAGCACAATTCCCGTGTGTTCCTGAAACGAAGTGATCAACGATTGTGTGTTGTGATTCCAGATACGAACTGTTCCATCAAATCCGGTGCTCGCCAATCGTTGTCCCGAAGGACTGAGCGTGACCGAATAAGCGGCCGATTCGTGGCCGACATATTTCTGAGTGGGTTGTTGCGCTTCCGTGTTTGAAATCAGCAACAAACACATCACGGCTGCCATAATCCATGGAGACTTCATCATGACTCTCCTGTGAGGCTCGTGTGGTCTCATAAGACGCCTCGGTAGATGTCGCAAGATATCCAGACCAACCTTCAGTTTCTCTCTGGTAGTGCGCCCAGTCAACTACGAAATGACAGAGTCGGTTGTTCGCTGATTATTGTTTGGCGATTTCGACACACTGAGAGTCGGGATAGTAAGTCTGCAGGATCGTTTGGGCATCTTTGCCCGATTGGGACAATCCACGAGCTCCCCATTGGCAAAATCCCGCGCCGTGACCGTGACCGCGACCCGTCATCACGACATCTGTCCCTTGGAGTGACACCTTGAACAAGGGGCTCGGCAAAACATGAGCACCCAGTCGCTGTTGAATTTCATGCCGTTCCAGTTCAATGACGATGTCGTCCTGCTGAATCAGAATGGTTTCTTTCGGATTTGCGTCGAGCGCTGTGGATGCCGTGTCATTCATCGAGAAAGCCCGCTCACTCGAAATCAGATTCTGCGGATCAAACCGTTTGAGAAACTGATCCACAGAAACCGTCCGTTCCCAGCGATGGAGCTTTGCATCATCACACCATTGGCAACTGACCGAACGAACCGGCGATTCTGCATCAGAGAAGAGGTCCGTCCCTTGTACGGTTCGGCCGCCACAGACGGCACTAAAGTAGGTACAGAAGATTGTTCCCTCGAACGTGCAAACGATTCCTCGCGTTTCCTCCACAATGCGACGACTGGCTTTTGATTCTCCCGCCCAGCGTTGTCCCTGTGGTCCTGGATATTCGACGCCCAGATACATCTGGCTGCGAGTGCTGTCGTAGAGATCAAAGTACGGATGCGACTGCCGCTGCTGTTGTTGGTAGAGGGCGTAAGTTCGAGCCGCAATGCATTGAGCTTTCCTGGCTTCGTGACCAAATTCTCTCGGCATCTCGCTATCAACCACACTGGCCAGATAATCTTCCAGGCGGACTACATTCACGACACGCAATCGACCGTCACGCATGCGGAACAACTGAATTTTTCCACGATAGAGGTGTTTGTTGATGCGTAATCCCGGATCTTGATTGACCTTCAGCTCAATTCTCGTTGCTGGCAAGTGAAGGTCACCTATTTGAATTCCATTTTGAGTGGAAGAAATTTTACTCGAAGAGAGTTTTTCTGCCTCATGTAAGACTTCATCCGAGTGAGCTAATGAGATGGTCACTGGCCCATCACAGCGCAGTGTCAGGGAAGAGACGGGGGAACTTGTCAACGCCACTCGTAACCAAGGGTTGTACGTGGTCTCGTTGGCAACAGACGAGACGGCTGCTGTGGGCAGCATGGCCACTCTATCCCAATAGAGAGAGACACCCATCAGTAGCAGTCCGCTCACGATGGCCAATTGCGGTAGCCTTTGCCTCGGTCGCAAATGCATTTTGAATCTCTCTCGTGTTTTGTCTCACACAGATCAGTGCTTGTTTGGCTGAATGAATTACTTGTTGTGATGATTTTTTAGATTTCGTTTAATGATATTCTTCTCCTCCTGAGGAGGAGAAGGTGGCATGCAAGTTGGCAAGATCATCAAACACTGATTGATTGCCCCGTGATCGCGGACTACCGTCATCATCCCTCTCAAAAAATGACACACTACTTTACGAGCCGTGAAATTTGATCTTCAACATCATGGTGATTTTGCCTGCTTCTGAAACGGTTCCTTTGCCGAAGTAACTCCAGTATTTTTCCAGATAGCCGTACCACTCGGTGTTCTCAGAGCGAGTCAAATCGACGACCCCCACTTGTTCAATCAGCGAACGATCCCGAAGCTGGTAATTGAGCCACATCACCGGAGCCACATAATAGATGACTCCCTTCCGCCAATGTTTATTGGAAATCTGAGATCGGCTCCATAAGGCTGGACCACTTCCCAGTAAATACAGTAACGGGGAAAACATCAGCAATAATATCAGCTTCCTTTTACGTGCTTTTCGACGCTGAATGGCATCCTTATCCTTCCGTGAGATCCTTCCAAACATGCTCTGCTCCAAAATCGATAAGTTGAGGGGGCGATCTTCGGCAGAAGTGTAATGATCGGTCCAGATTTGGGCGAGACGGATTTCCCACCGACTTCCCGCTTCTCCCTACGATCCGAGGGGTATAGAATAGAATATTCAGCGAATTTGACAGGTTAGAACCAGAAGGTGATGCAAGATGCCGTTTTACATCTATGAGGTGATTGGCAAAGACGGTCAACGGGGCGAGCAGTTCGAGGTTTTTCAGCAAATGTCGGACGAACCTCTGACCAAACATCCCGAGACCGGTGAGCCAGTTGAGAAAGTGATTACCGGCTGCTTCATCGGCGGCTCGTGGTCCGATTCTGCGATGAAGAAAAACAGTTCGGACAATAAGAAGCTCGACAAGCTGGGGTTCACCAAATACGAAAAAGCGGGTGACGGCTACTACGAGAAAAAGGCCGGCAAAGGCCCCGATGTGATTCACAAAGACAACCCCATTCAAGCCAAAGATTTGAAGTAAGCTCGCTGGTTGAAATCTCAATCCAAAAAAATAACCCTGGCCGATAATGATATCGACCAGGATTTTCTCACAGCGGGAGAGTCTAATCTTCGACCGTGAGGAGAATTCTTCAAATCGCCTTATGCTTCTGCATTCGGCTTGGGAGGATTATCGGGAGTCGGAGTCGGCTTGGCCGATTCCTGTTGAACTCCTGATGCTCCGTTACAGGTGTCGCAATTGGATGTCGGACAAACTTGGACCGGCACCATTTTGCAAACCGTGTAAGGAACTTGTTTCTGCACACACTTCGCAACCATGCGAGTGCAGTTGACATCTTCAGTGCAGGCAACCATTTTGCAAACTCGCTGAGTCACGTTGTAAGGGACTTTACGAGTGGTGCAGACAGGAACCTTGCAGGTCTTTTGTTCGCAAACCATTTTACAACTGCGGACAGGAACCTTGCAGGTCTTCTGTTCGCAGACCATTTTGCAGGTACGAACGGGAATTTTGCAGGTCTTCTGTTCGCAAACCATGCGACAGGTGCGATGTGGAACTTTACAAACTTCGACCGTCGGCACCATCTTACAAACATTGTAATTGATGGTTTCAGTGACCTGCCGAGGAACAATTTTGCAAACTGTGACTGGACAGCTTTGACGAACCACTTCGGGTCGCATCACTGTGCAGTTGTAGGTTTCGTTGACAACATTCGGACACCACGTCCGTTTGGTTGTGCAGAAGCCCTGTGACTGAACCATCTGCCAACGTGGTCCGTAACAAGTTTGGACCAATCGAGGCAGGCAAGGCCCAGGATGGTAAACTTTCTGAGCCACCCAGCGACCACGATCGACGCAGCGGCTTTTTTGCACCGTGTAAGGCTTCATCACTGTGTAGCAGCGTTCGACATTGACCGTTTCTTCCACACGATCCATGACCGTCTTACAAACCTGCCGTTGCACCACTTCGGTGGTCGGCTTGTAAACCGTACGACGAACTTCTCGCTCGCAGGTTTCCCAGACGGGACGTTGAACGGTGTAATTCTTTTCGACGTAGCTAGTTTCATACACGGGACGTTGAACCGTGTAGCTCTGCTCAACATAACTGGTCTCATAGACGGGTCGTTGAACCGTGTAGCTTTTTTCGACGTAGGCCGTTTCTGTCACATCGCGGTAGCAAGTGACTTGATTCTCTTCCCAAGTCGGCTTGTAAGTGGTGCGTTGTGTGGTGTACTGCTGAGGTTCGTACACAGTTTCCTGAACCGTGCGATAGCAGGTTTCGCGTTCGACCTTGTAAGACGTGTAACAACAAGTGGGTTGGCAAGGTTGTGGGCAACATCGATAACTGGTCGCTCCGCAATACCAGCCGGCATCGGCTGATCCACCGGCCATGCAGGCCAATGCCATCACCGTTGTGGCGATGATACTTCTCATGATTTTCTCCTGTTTCTCGTATAACTCTGTGTGGTTTAGACTCTTCCCGCCTCTTCCCCGATTATGAACAAAGTCGTGCGAACATGTAAAACAGCTAAATTAGTCATAGCCGGAATTACCCTCACTTCGCCCCGGTTCTTCGGGTTACTCCTTTAGCATAGGCTTGAGAAGAGAGTGTTGTCAGGAGGTTTGGGTAAGATTCAGTGCTTCGCGCGCCAAGTAATTTTCGCGAAGCCTGTTAACCAGAATGACCGGCAGAGTTTCGCCATTTTGACATGAGCGAAGAAAGAGCGCAAGAGATGAGAACCAAATCACTTACGAACAAGAAGCCTCACCAGCGGTGGGTCTTGTCGATCATTGGGAACTTAACGCGCGAAGCAATTAGAGCGATTTCAACACGTTTTGAGCGGCCAGTTTGATACTCGGCTCGCGAAAGTCGTCCGCCAATTTTTTGATCAGCGGTCGGATTCGATCTTTTTCAGAGTCAGAAAGCTGCGGTGCCAGCTCTTCAATGGCAATCACTGCGTACTTGGTTTTCAGAACAAGTTCGATTTCAGCGATGTTGGCCGCTTTACTGGCATCCAAATCGGCTGCGTTTGAATTGTTGATTGGCTCAGATTCTGTCGCCGCCGTGAGGAGTTGTTCCAGAACAGTAATTCCAGCCGTAGACTTTTGGCGAGAGAGTGCCAAGGCGGCATTCACACGTACAAATTCATCTTTGTCTTCGAGCAACACTTTGAGCCGTTGATCGACTCGATCATCATCCAACAGGCCGAGAGAAAATGTAGCCGCTCGACGGATCACGGGATCTTCATCCAGAGAACCGGCAACCAATGCCGCCGTAATTTCCTCATGCTGTAGTGGTTCCCCTTCTTCAAAATCACGACCCGCAATGAAAGAAATGGCCGTCATCGCATTCTGACGTGTTTCCAGGTCAAACTCCGGTTTCATCGCTTCAATCAGAACCGGGAATGTCACCTGATCCACATCGAGCCAACCGAGCGCACGAATCAGATAGGATCGCAATTTGACATCTTCCTCTGACTGCGAAGGGATCATCAAATTGTCATTCAGGACATCGACCAATTGTGTGGCGAGTTGCTCGTTTTCCTTGAGATTCGCAGATTCCTCACCCGCATGCAGGTCAGCTTGCATCATCTGAGTGAGGCTGTATGCCGCCCGAAAGCGGCGATTATTGTTGTCCACACGAAGCTCGTTGACTTGCCGTTCCCAGTCCGAATCATTCGTGGCAAGACGACCAAATAATAGCCACACTCCGATGACCGCACCGACAATCAATGCCGGCACGACAAACAATTGAATGATAAATCCCGCGGAGGGTGGTTCAACGGGAGGGAGATTCTCGGGAGACTCAATGGTTCCTCCTGCATTAGTGGGGGAATCACTGGACGGGGTATTGTTTTCGGTGGCAGCCATGAAAACTCAATCTTTAAGGTTTGAACACGATATACAGTTTAGAATGATCGGGGCAGGATTCAAGCAGACCGATTGATTCTCAAAACCGGACGTCGAGCGAACAGTCGATTAACCCGTTTCGGGAGATGCACGGTCTCAGGAGTTTAGTCATTCGACTGTCGTTGCGACCACCATTGGCGTGCTCGCTCCAAATCAGCCGGGGTATCGAGATCGAACAATAGTTCCTCAGCGGTCGTCTCCCAGCGTTCGACACGGCTTTCGTAGGCTCGAACGATCGTATTTAACCCTTGATCGGCGGGCAGCCGGGCGACTTCTTCCGAGATCGGCCAGCGGAAAAACGTGGGATGTCCCCCTTCTCCCTCAACCGTTGGAATTAAAATCTTCGCAGGACTATCTCGCCAGGCCTCACACAATTCCTGAAATGTTTCGGGAGCCATCAGTGGATGATCGGCAGGAATGAGTGCCCAGGAGTCTTCCCACGTGGGCGTTTCCCAGAGATCGAGAGCCGCCAGTGCCAATTCGATACTATCTTTCATCTCGGGCGGATCGGAGGCCGGCGTGATCAGAGTAACCCGTTCGTGAGCGTTTTGCTCCAGAAGTTCCAATAGTTCTCGGTCATCCTGTCGGACGACAATGACAATACGACTGACATCTGTTGACGCGAGCAGGCTTTCCAATAGATGAACGATGATCGGTTTGCCACCGAGATCGAGCAGAAGTTTGGGTTCCCCCATCCTCCGGGAATGACCGGCTGCGGGAATAACAACAAATAAACGAGACATGATTGAGTCCGATGAACGGGCTGTTAACACTCGTGCCGGTCGGCTTCAGAAACAAGAGAGGGAGATGCCGAAATGTTGTTTTCGTTCACATGGATGACGAGTGGACGATGAGTCTCAATTTCGGATTCATCAAACTCGGCGTAAGTCGCGAGGATGACCAAATCTCCTTCGGTCGCAAGATGTGCGGCCGCACCGTTGATACAAATGACTCCCGAACCGGCATCACCATGAATGGCGTAGGTCGTCAGGCGATTGCCGTTCGTGATGTTATAAATCTGAACCTGTTCATGCTCGACGATATTCGCGGCTTTCATCAAATCTCGATCAATCGTCACGCTGCCGACATAATCAAGGTCGGCTTGAGTCACGGTGGCGCGATGAATTTTGGATTTGAGAAGTGTGCGTCGCATGAATAACCAATTTACTATATGAGTCTTTGACACTCTCAGTATCGGTGCTTTGAGGTGTGATGTCCAGATTCCCCGGTGATTCACAACATAGAGATCTCTGGAAAAGCTGAGAAATTCATCCGATCAAGCCGTCTCGGGCATGAATGTCGGGAACAGGACACCTTGAAAAGCCGCTTCCCCACCACGCACTTGGCCGAAATGGAGTTCGCAGTTTCGAGCACCCCAGGAATAAAGCGTTTGAGCCAGTTGTTGGCAATTTGTGGGTATCAACCAGACAGGTGTTTCACCGGTATGTAAATTCAGCTCAAAACACAATAAGGCCGCGGCACTATCTTCGTCCTTCGCGACCCCCGGGCCGATCATACGACTGGCGGGATCAGCAACCGACGCCAAGACTCCTGAAAGTCCTCCTTCTGAGGTCTCCATGACAGAGACATGCCAGATCCCTTCTTTGTTTTCCAAAAAGTATCGCCAGTCCTTTTCCCGATTGATCTGTGCCAGTTCGGTTTCCAGTTCGACGATTGCACTGAGATCATCAATCGTCGCATCACGAACATGATTCACTCCCGGCACACTTACTGCCAGTCCTTCTTTGGGGACTTCCAGAAACATGTCCTGAAACGAAGCATATGGTGAGAAACCCGCGCGGCTGTAAAGTGAATACGAATCGAGATTCATGGCTGAGGAAAAGAGTCGTAACGGGAGCTTCTGCTCATCCGCAATACAACAAACTTCCTCCAATAATTGACGCGCCACTCCCATTCCGAAATAACTGGGGTGTGCGTTCATGATACCCAGTGAAATGTGCGTCTCTCTCGGATGATAAAAACAGCTCCCGATGAGGCGTCCTGTCTCGGGATGTTCGACCACCAGACAACATCCCGGATCGAGATCTTCGTAGACTCGGCAAAAAAGATTGACCTGATCGGGTCGGCATTGAAAGATTCGCATGTTGCGATTGGCTTCATACCAATAGTTGGTCGAAACATGAATCAGCTCAGCAACATCGGGCCAATCCTCACGAGTCAGAGTGCGGATTTGTAAATCGCTCACGCCGGCCTTCTTTCAAAATTGGCGTCAGGCTTCTGCTGAGGAAGCGCGTCCACCCCATTGAGTCACAACAATTTTGGCCAAAAGAAAACAACCGAGGCCCAATAACACCCCACACCAGTCGGCCAGACAATCCATAACATCGGCAGTTCGCCGTACGGGAATTTGCAGGAGTTCGTCGATGATCGCGTAAGCACCGGGGATCAACAGTGTCAGTCGAATCAGACGACGATCGTCGATTCCACGAACCCATTGGCAAGACGCAAACAGAAAAGCCAATCCCGCATAGGCGATCAGATGGACCACTTTGTCGTTGCCATCCGCGAGCATCTGCTCCGAAGAAGAAAATCCCCGCAACAGAAATTCGGGCGGTAAATGAGTCACCAGAAACAGAGCGAACCAGTAGACTCCCAGCGCGGCTCCCACAGCGATAAGCATGCTTCGGATCGGGTTTTGACGATTGAGTGACACAATAGAATTCATGTCGGCGATTTCATACCTGTTTCTTGACTCAATCCATCATGCCGGTTCGGGATACGGCTTCGCAAGACGATATTTGGGCCGTTCCTCCAAAAACGCTTGAATTCGCTCTGTTCTGCTAATCGCCTCAGGAATGAATTCGACCGCCTGAAGCAGTCTTTCGTTCGGTTCGGCACAACTGAATCGCAAGAAACCATGGCCAGCGTCTCCAAAACATTCTCCTCCCAGACAAGCAACCCCAAACTTGTCGTCGGCACCTTCCAACAGATAGAGCGCCAACCCGTGACTGGTGATTCCCAGCCGATTGCAAATCGGTGCAACATTGGGAAAGACATAAAACGTCGCCAGTGGTGGCAGTGTTTCGAAGCCCTCAATCTGATTCAAACCGTCCGTCAATAACTCGACCTTCTCGCGGAACTTCTGCATCACTTCGTCGCGTTCGCTGCTGTCTTTCTCCAAAGCGGCTTTACCGGCGAGTTGAACAATCGGTGGAGTGCAGGAAAGAGTCGTGTTGATCATTTTGCTGATCGATGTCGTGATCTCTGGCGACGAAACCGAAAACCCGAGTCGCCAACCACTCATGCTGTATGACTTACTGAACGTAAACGCGGCGACCGATTGTTCGAGCATGTCCGGCTGAGCACAGATTGAATGATGTTGTCCCTGCCAGACCATGTGACAGTAAGGCTCGTCACTAAACACGGCGATATTCTTGCCCCGCACAAGGTCGGCAAGATTCTGCATGTCCTCTTCAGTCGCAATACCACCGGTCGGGTTATGGGGCGTATTCAGGAAGATCGCTTTCGGTTGCGGATCGTCGTTGATGAACTTTTCGATGTCGTCCAGACTCGGACGAAATGCATTCTCGCGTTTTAAATCGGAGAGTACGATGCGTGCGCCACGACGTTCGATGTTCGGAACATACGTGGGGAAGTACGGACTGAAAACGAGCACGCCATCATTCGGATTCAGGAATGCTTCACAAAAGAATTGTTCAAAGACTTTCGCACCGGGACCGACGGCAATGTTTTCTGCAGAGGCAGGGATATTGAATTCCCGTTTCACAAAATCGGCAGCCGCCGCCCGAAACTCGGGCAATCCGGGAGAAGGGCAATAATGCGATTGGTTGTTATTGATCGCATCAAGGCCCGATGATTTGGCAGAGACCGTGCTGTCGAACGGACTATCTCCCACTTCGAGTTCGACGACATCTTTGCCCTCGGCTTTTAATTGCTTGGCAATCGCCAACACGGTGAAAGCCGTTTCGACGGTCAGGGATTTTGCAAAGTCACTCAGTTGAACGGACACGAGAAACGCTCCTGCAGAGAATTAACGATGATCGGTGAAGCAGAGATTATGAAGAGACGTACGTCGCGAAGCAAGCGGGAGAATTCGATCAAAACTTGACGAGAGCGGGACACGAGAGGATTTCTCCTCGGATCTCCACTTGGATTAACGGCCAATGTTCCGTTTTCGTCAACCATTCCGGTCCGTCTTGCGTGATGAGAATGGTGTCGTTGAGAGCTGCTTGACCAATTTGCGGCGTCCAGTTGATCAACATGCCTGCCTCGATCTGGAGTGAACTGGACGCCGTGATTTGATGTTCGCACGGACGCTGTGCGAAGATGGCACCTTGCTCGTTCAAACGCCATTCATCTGGGTTGCCACGTTTTTGATAAATACGTTCGACACGATTCCAGACTTCGTCGAGTGGCGCGTTGGGTTGCGACCAAAACATTCCTGTTGTCTGACAGACGGCCGCCGACTGATAAGCATCTTGAAGAATCGGCTCGGGTGGCTCATGACACATGATGCGACTGACGGAAAGGCAAAGACCATTTCGACGCCCGGTCGCCTCGACTGTGACGAATCGGTGAATCCGTTTAGGACGAGAGATCGATTGGCGGTATCGCTCGTTCTGCCCATCTCCAATCACCCGCACCCCCATCGGTTCGATTCCCGCCGCCATCATGCGTTGCGTGAGCGAACCGGCAACTTCCAATTCAGTTTGTCCCGGTTCAAACTTCAGGGCCGACCTCTCGACGCAACTCGTCAAATCCTTCCCAAGTTTTCTCGCCAAGTCTTGCTCACGTCGGGTTAATTTGAGACGCAGCTTCTGTATCTCCTTGTCGATGTTCTTTGTGTTGGCGACTCCCGTGTCACTGACCACACGCCTGCCTCGACACAGATCGTTCGCGAGCAACTCGGGTTGCTCGGCCCAATTGCGTTCTTTGACGTAAAATCCCAATTGCGGAATCTGCGTCTCGAATATCCAGGGCGAATCTGCATTGCTGGTGAGAACGACGCGCGTATCTTTAGTGACGTAGAGAGCCGCACAAATTCGCCCATCAGCAGCCTGATTTGATCCTCCTGAAGTGAACCATTGAAAGTTCCAGGGCTGTTGAATGATCAGCGCCGTCTGATTGTCTTTCTCGAGAAGATCGGCAATCAACTCTTGCTTGTGGTCGATCTCCAAGTAGCGCGGATCGGTGATCATATTGATGTCCGACCAAGAGTCGACGTCGGTCATTGCTGAAATAGAGGAACTCATGCTAAGGTCGGTCTGTTCCCGCCAGTTTCGCCCTGACGAGTTCTGATGATTTTGAGAGACTTTGGAAGGCTCAAACTTAGCTCACAGATTCCCCTTCCGCGGAATTTTTTTCCGAGAATGACCAATTCTCTCTTCTTTGGACAGCAGATACCAAAACAGCGACTATTTCTGTTTCTTCTTTTTGAATTTGGGGTCCGCCTTGGGAGTTGGTTCCGCCAACACAATCGGCTTCTTGCCAGTCCCCTCATAACCGGGCATGGCCGTCCCGTCATCGTTCAATTTGCCAACCGTCCACAATAACCCCCGCGAAACCAAATCGAGCCAGACATCATTATTCATGGTCTCGTTATGGTGGCCGAGAGACGTCCCAAAGATCTTGGCCTTACCAAAATTATTAGCCCAGATCACGGTATGATCTTTTTTCGTATCTTCTCCGTACGCTTTGGCGAGAGGGACACAGTTTGGCCACTCTTTTTCGATCTTGTAGAGTTCCCCATTCGGCGTCTGCCACTCTTGGGGGAATCCTTGCATGATGGGATGCTCGGCATTTTGATTCTTCACCAAAACAGAGCGTTTCCCTTCGTGACTTCTTGAAGTGACACCAATCAGCTCTCGCCAACCTTCAGCACCTGCACCGGCATTTCGATAGCTGTGTAATGAACAATGGACAAAAATTCCGGGAACGCCCGCATGATGAGCGTTCACAATGGCTTGAATGAAATCAGGATCGGTAACACCACCAAAACATTCGTTGTGGACTATCACATCGTATTGCTTGGCCCAATCAGGATTCTTGTAGACTGAAATCTTGTGATCGCGTCCGCCGTCCCCTTCAACGACAATGTCCCACGAAATGCTGACTCGCTGACTCATCCCCTCGGAAATGATCGTCGATTGATTCGGATAATCGTGACAGCATCCTCCCGCGATGATCAACCCTTTCAATTTCGTCGGTTGATCGGCAGCCTGTAAACTCACTGCACACGAAAGTAAAAACGCCATCGAGAAAATAAGAGTGAATCGAACGCGCATGAAAATTCCTTCAGCAAGTGAGTAAATGGGACAATTGCTCCCAGTCTACCGCAGACACAAGAGGGTTATCCAATGGAATTTTTCCATGTACAAAACTAATAAACCCATATAGCCAGCCCGTTCGACTTCAGAACATTTCGTTCTGGAGATCTCCCTGGACTGTCCGGATCTGCTCGCAGGCCGGATTCTTATCGTGGCCGTAAGTCTCTATATATTTATGACTTAACCGCTCGTTGAAGTCCGATTCCAAAGAAATGGCCCTGTTTTCCCCGTTTGCG